>VSSQ01000915.1_pt1 | contig 13592 bp, 6 predicted proteins | sample 4763081 | NCBI WGS metagenome assembly VSSQ01 (sample SAMN12137344, study PRJNA551015) | bioreactor metagenome | isolation source: SDC9 anaerobic chlorinated ethene degrading culture | place: USA: Knoxville, Tennesee | collected 2015-01-01
TAATATCAATAAGGGTATGTAATAATATATATAAATATTCATATTAAATTAAAAAAGGTTGTTTATAAACAACCTTTTTTAAAACAGTATGTTTGCAACTATAACAATTATAGGAAGTATAATAATAGTTCTTTCTATAAATAATATTACTAGTTGTTTAAATGATACTGGGATTTTTGAACCAAGAAGTACTCCCCCTACTTCAGACATATATATTAATTGAGAAACTGAAGTACAAGCTATTATAAATCTTGTCATTTCATTAGTTATAGTGTTTGCTGCCAAAACAGATGGAAGTAGCATATCAGCAAAACCAACAACTAAAGTCTGAGATGCCGCAACAGCTTCTGGAACTCCTAAAAGTTTTAAATATGGTATAAAAGGTGTTCCTAAAACTTGGAACACAGAAGTATATTCAGCTATTATTAATGCTGAAGTAGCCATTGCCATAACAACAGGTAACACCGAAAACCACATATCTATTACATTTTTTAATCCATCTATAAAAAAGTTCTTTATATCAGAATTTTGTGAGGCTTTTTCTAAAGCTTTTTTATATCCCCATGAAAGAGAATTATATCCATCAGGAACTGATTCATCTGCATTTCCTTTTTGATTATTATAATATGTATCAGATATTTTATTTAATGGATATATTCTAGGAATTATTACAGCAGCAATAACTCCAGAAAGACTAACTGTTAAATAAAATGGAATAAATAAATGAGCTAGTCCAACTGTATCTATTACAATTAAACTAAAGGTTATTGATACAGCAGAAAAGGTAGTTCCTATTACCACTGCTTCTCTTTTAGAATAAAATCCATCTTCATATTGCTTGCTTGTTAGCATTACTCCAAGAGTTCCATCTCCAAGCCATGATGTTATGCAATCAATAGAAGAACGACCTGGAAGCCTAAAAATTGGTCTCATAACTTTAGTAAGCATTGTCCCAAAAAACTCCAATAATCCAAAATTCAAAAGTAGTGGTAGCAATAATCCTGCAAAAAAGAATATAGTAAACAATATTGTAAGTAAATCATTTAATACGAAAGATCCAGTTATGTCACTAATTATAGCTTTAGGCCCAAGGTTAAACAAAGTTAAAACACAAAATATAGTACCTATTAGTCGAGCAAGTAGCCAAAGTGGGCCTACATTAAATAAATTATTTAAAAATTCGCTTTTTACAATAAAGTTTGGTTTAAATATTTTTGCTATTATGCTTATTAATGTAGAAATACAAACTGTTAAGGTTATTATAGAAGTTAACCAGCTTTGAAGAATATTAGCTAATAAATTAGATAATATTGCAACAGGTATTGTTATATTTCCTTGAAATTTAATTGGAAATATAAATAAAATTATCCCCATTAAAGATGGAATAATAAAAAATAATGAGGATTTTAGTGAAGATCTATCTTTATTTAATGTATTATTCATTGTTTCTCCTTTATACATAAAAGTTAATATTTATACAGCGAATTCTATTTTAATATGATTTATACCTAAAATCAATAAATATTTTAAAGGTTATACAATTATTAAATGGTAATTTTGTTATTTTCTTTATACCTATAATAAATACCAAGGAGTTTTATTTTTTGAGAAAAAATTCAATAGTTTTTAAATCTTAAATCTTAAAATTAAACTATTTATAGCTATATATGTGATTGAAATCACATAAAAATTCTATATTTAGATATAATATATAACCTATAAACTATATTATTGGAGGTAGAAACTATGTCAAGATTTAATGCACAAGTAGATGCACGTATATATTCACCAAAGGAAAAACATGCTGTAATATTTGATACTTTTAATAATCTAAAGAGTGGAGAAGAAATGGAGTTATTAAATGACCATGATCCAAAACCACTACATTATCAATTTTTAGCAGAGTACACTGAACAATTTGAATGGGAATACCTTGAACAAGGCCCAGAAGTATGGCGTGTAGCTATTAAAAAGAAATAGTATTCATATGATATGCTCCTCTTATAATAGACATATAAAATAATAAAGTGTCTATTATAAGGGGAGTGTTTTTTATACTTTAAGAGATTATATAAAAAAGAATATTAAAAATTAATGGTTTTACTATGAATTTTATTAATTTAGATTATAATAATATCATGTATAATGGAAATTAATTTGAAAATTAGTATATTAAAATTTGAAACTACAATAAAGAAAGGAGTTTGAAATGAAGAAAGAATTATTTACAGTTAAAGATGTTGTTCAAATAACAGGGATAACTCCAAGGACATTACATTACTATGATAAAATAAACTTATTAAAGCCAGGACGAGAATCGAAAAATAGTTATAGAGTTTACGATATAAACGATCTAGAAAGACTTCAAACTATTTTATTTTTAAAGGAAATGGATTTGACTCTAAATGAAATATCAGATATTATGCAGCTTCCTAAAAAAGAACAAAGTGAAATACTAGAAATGCATTATGGAATATTAAGACGAAAGGAACAACGATTAAAAACAATTATTAATGCATTAGATGATTATTTGGCAGGCGAAGAATTATTTAATTTAAATATATTTAATGATTCAACAGTTATACCATTACAAGAACAATATAATCGTGAAGCTAAGATAGTATATGGAGAAACAGAAAAATATAAGGAATATGAAAAGAATATAGAAAAATTATCTGAAGATGAAAAAGTTAATTTAAATATTGAGTTTAAAAATAATATGGAAAGCTTATTTAAAGAACTAGCAGGATATATTAATGATTCGCCTTCATCACATAAGGTTCAAAACTTAGTTTTAAAATGGAAAGGCTATTTAGAAAAATATATGACTTGTGATACAGATATACTAAGATGTATTGCAAGTACTTATAAATATGATAATAGATTTAAAAAATATCTTAATCAATTCAGCGATAAGGATTTAAGTGATTTTCTTTACAAATCAATTATATTTCATTGTGAAAATTTATGATATTTATAAGATAAAACCAAATTACAATAGGCTGGAGTATTATGTTTTAAAAAGTATATTTGGTAGTTTAAAATATATGTATATAATAAGGGGGAGTTAAAAATGTATTTAATAGGAATTGACATTGGAGGGACAAACTTAAGAGCGGCAATAATATCAAAAGAAGGAAATATAATAGAAACATTTAAAACTGAAAATGAGGTAATAAAGGGGCCAGAATATAATTTGAATAAATTAGTTAATCAAATAAAAGGTCAATGGAGCAATTATGAAATAGAAAAGGTAGGAGTAGGTGCACCGGGACCATTAGATTTGAGAATAGGTAAATTATTAAATCCAGTTAACTTAAAAGGCTGGGAAAACTTTAATATAAAAGAATATTTAAGTGAAAAATTAAGCCTACCTGTAAAGGTTAACAATGATGCTAATATAGCAGGATTTGCAGAAAGTTTAGTAGGAAGCGCAAAGGAATGTGAATCAGTGTTTTATATAACAGTTTCTACAGGAGTAGGTGGGGCTTTAATTATTAATAAGAAGATTATAAATGGAGCACATAGTCAAACAGCAGAAATATATAATATGATAATAAATGAAGACAAGTATAGCCAAGGAGGATTAAATAAAGGTGGGTTAGAAGGTCAGTGTAGTGGTGTAAATATAGCCAGAATAGCATCAGAAGCGTATAAGAAAAAACTAACCACAAAAGATTTATTTGATCTATATGAAAATAATGATGAAAAAGCTGTTCAGATAATAGATAAATGGATTGATAATATTTCAATTGGTATTGCAAATATAATAGCTGTAGTAGATCCAGAAGCTGTAGTTATTGGTGGAGCAGTATTAATATATAATAGTTATTTATTACCTAAAATTATTGAGTGTACAAAAACTAAGGTGGCAGATCCAGCAATGGTAGATATAAGAATAGCGCAACTTGGGGATAATGCAGGGCTTATTGGAGCAGCAATGTTATAAAATAATAAAATATAAAACAAGCTAAATTCAAGTGATAAAATTTAAATTTAGCTTGTTTTTTTTATATTATAAATAGCTATTATATAGAAGGTATAATTAAAAGTTTCAATAATATAAAAAACACAAAAATTTTTAAAAAGCTATATATTTAAAATGTAAAAATTTTTACAAAAATTGTATCTTTTAAAGTATAAATGCTTTCATTACTATATAGATGAAGAATCATAAAATTTTAAATTAATCTTCTGTTATACAACTACAATTTAATTAAAATGTGGAGGTGGTTAATGATAAAAGAATATAAGAAGTAATTGAAATAAGTTTACAGAGAAAGGAAGAATAGAATGAAAACTAAGGGGAAAAAGATACTTACTACTTTTTTAGCTATGACTTTAACTGTTACGACTATTAATTACTCAGCAGTATTTGCTAAAGAGCTAACTACAAGTGCAAATACAAAACCAGAAAAACAGATACTATTTGAAACATCTTTTGAGGATAATGAAACAAATAAAAATTTTTTAACTTCTATTATAGATGAAAAAAAAGGAAGTGAAAATGTATCAGGATTACCAAAAGAAGTAGTTATTGATGGAAGCATTAATGACAAAATAATATTATCCAGTATTCAATCAAGTAGAAAATACAATGATAACGAAATTCCTCCAAATCTATTTGATGATGCAACAAACACAAAATTTTTAGCTTATGATCCTAATGGAATAAATAGCACAAATAAAGCTTGGGTTTCCTTTGAAGTAAAGGAAGGAGTAGTAATTGATCGTTATCAAATAGTAGCAGCTAATGATGCTCAGGAACGTGATCCAAAAGCTTGGACTTTATTAGGTTCAAATGATGGAACAATTTGGGAAAACTTAGACAAACAAAATAATCAGGTTTTTTCAGCTAGATATGAAAGAAAAGAATACAAAATAAACAATGAAAAAGCATATAAGTTCTTTAAATTAGAAATTACAGAATTATATAAAGCTAATAATAATATGGCTCAATGGTCAGAACTAAACTTAGGAACTGGAATAAAAGAAGATGAAGAAACAGTTAGTAAAATGACAACAGCTATTACTAGAGGGCCTTCAGGAACATGGAATCAAGCTTCAGGCAAAGGCTGGACTGGAGCTAAATCAGTTGAAATTTCAGGAATTCATAAGGGAAATGAGAGAGCATATTCCTATAATGTAATTTATAAAGATTTAGATGTAAAAGTAGATGAAGATACAAATCTAAGCTATACTATTTTCCCAAGCATACTTGATGAAAGTGACTATGACTATGATTATACTCAAATGCACATTGCAGTTGACATAGAATTTAGTGATGGTTCATTTTTAAGTGATTTAAATGCAATAGATCAATATGACACTAAGTTAAATCCTAAGGCACAAGGAGAAAGTAGAGTACTAACTACAAATCAATGGAACTATATTGCAAGTAATATAGGGATGGTTGCAAAGGGAAAGACAATTAAAAATATTTTAATTGCCTATGATAATAATGATAATCCAAAAGAAGTTGATGCAAAGTTTAGAACTTATATTGATGATTTAAAAATTTATAATGAGGAGCCAGTTACCTTTACACATAAATCAGACTACGTCAATATTTTACGTGGAACAAATGATTCACCAAGTTTTTCACGTGGATTAACAGCGCCAGCAGTAACAATGCCTCATGGATTTAATTTCTTTGCACCAGCTACTAATGCATCCGATAATAAGATTTATAATTATCAATTGAATGGTAATACATTAAAGCATATCACCATTTCTCATGAACCATCTTATTGGGTTGGTGATCGTGGAACATGGCAATTTATGATAAACACCTCAGTTGATTCTACAAAAGTAACTAGCGCAAATCAAATAAATTCATCAGCACGTCAAGCAGAATTCACTCATGAAAATGAAACAGCAAAAGCACATTATTATTCAGTAACTTTTAATGAAGGCTCAAATGCAAGTAATTCTACAATGGAAGTTACACCAACTGTACATGGTTCAGTTGCAAGATTTACATTTGATAAGGATTCACAAAACAGAAATATAATATTTGATTCTACAAGAGCAAATGGAACATTAAAATTTAATAATGATGGAACATTTGAAGCATCAAGTAGTCATAATAGTAATGGAATGCAAACCATGTATATCTACGGTAAATTTTCTGAAAAACCAAGAAATACATCAGTTCAAAATACTAAACAAGGAATAGCAAGCTTTAATAGCGAAGTTGTTGAAATGAAACTTGCTACTTCATTTATAAGTATAGATCAAGCAAAGAAAAATCTTGAACTAGAAATTACTAATAGTGATGATTTTGATTCAATTTTTACTAAGGCACAAAGCACATGGGATGATACATTAGATATGATAGACGTTAAAGGTGCAAGTAAAGATCAATTAACAACATTATATTCTAATTTATATAGATTAAATGCTTATCCTAACTTATTATCAGAAAATACTGGAACTAATGATAATCCAATTTGGAAGTATAAATCTCCATATGGAAATCATGATGTAGTAGAAGGAACATTATATTACAATAATGGCTTTTGGGACACTTATCGTACAGCATGGGCAGCATATGCACTATTTACACCAGAAAAGGATACTGAACTATTAAATGGTTTAGTTCAACATTATGTTGATCAAGGTTATGTACCAAGATGGATAGCACCAGGTGGAACTAACTCAATGGTTGGTACAAGTTCAGATGTTATATTTGGTGATGCTATTGCTAAAGGAATAGATTTTAATTGGCAAAGTGCTTATGAATCAGCAATCAAAAATGCAGCTGTTGTTTCTAATAACTTAACAAATGGTGGGCGTGCAAACTTAAACAAGTCTATTTTTGAAGGTTACACAGCTCATGATTCACAAGGTGAAGGTTTCTCATGGTCAATTGAAGGTTATATAAATGACTATGGTCTTTATCAACTTGCTAATAAATTAGGGTATGAAGATGAAGCAGCTTATTATTTAAATAGGGCACTAAACTATACTAAATTATTTAAATCTACTGGTGATACAGTAAATGATAAATGGTTAAGAGGAAGAAATGCTAATGGTGATTGGTCATATTCAGATGAAAACTTTAATCCATTCTTCTGGGGTGATGATTATACAGAAACTAATGCATTCAATATGTCAGTATCTGTGACTCAAGACGGTCAAGGCTTAGCTAATCTATATGGTGGAAGAGCTGCTTTGGCAGAAAAGATTGATACAATCTTTGAAACAAATGGAGACTATTGGGGGTACGGTGCAGTAGAAAGCATAGGAGGTATCCACGAACAAAAAGAAGCAAGAGAAATAAAATTAGGGCAATATGGTCATTCAAATCAACCTTCTCACCATATTCCATATATGTATAATTATGCTGGTGAGCCATGGAAAACTCAAAAATATGTAAGAGATATATTAGATCGTGCATATGTTGGAAGTGACTTTGGACAAGGATATATTGGGGATGAAGATAATGGTGAAATGAGTGCATGGTATATTTTCTCTGCACTAGGATTCTATCCAGTATCTATGGGTAATGATGAATATGCAATTGGTTCACCATTATTCGAAGAAATGACTGTTCATTTAGATAATGGTAAGAGTATTACAGTAAAAGCTAACAATAATAGTGATGAAAATATTTATATTCAATCAATGAAATTAAATGGAAAAGATTATAATAAAAACTATATAAAACATGAAGATGTCGCAAATGGTGCTGTAATTGAATTTACTATGGGAAATACACCTAATACAAATTGGGGTTCAAGTGAAGAGTCATTACCTACATCAATTACTAAAAATGATGAAATACCAAATCCACTAGAAGATGTCACTACACCAGGGGTTCAAGAAGTTGGCGAACCAAACGGTGATGTACATTTTGAAAGTGTTTACTCAAATATATCAGAAGCTAAGAAAATATTTGATAATGATTCTAATACTTCAGCTACTCTAAATGTTAGTGGCAATAGTGAAATTATTTATAGCTTCATTAAGCCAACTAAAGTAAATATGTTAACATTAACTTCTGCAGATAAGGGAGAGACTCCTACAGGTTATAGATTAAGTGGAAGCTATGATGGAGTTAAATGGGAAGCTATAGATGAGAGAAATGATTTGAAATTTGAGTGGAAACGTTATACAAGGCCATTTAATCTACCAGAAGAAAAAACTTCTGGATTTACACATTACAAATTAGAACTAAAAGGTGGAACAGATTTAGCAGAGGTAGAACTATTAGGTCAAGAAGGAGATACTTCATCAATTGATGTAAATGTGCTAAATAAAATGATTATTAGTGCAAAAACAATTAATCAAAGTAATTTACCTCAAGCAGCTAAAGATCTTCTAAATAGTGCAATTGAAAGTGCTGAAGCAGTTGCTAATAACGAAAATGCTACTCATGAGGAGATTGTTACTCAATATAATTTATTGAGTAATGTTAGAAGAAGAATTAATTCAATTAGGATTGCAAAGGACATTATTGAAGCAGAAGAATTTAATGATAAACATTCAAGTATAGTAAATGATGGTAAGAATATTGGAGGAGTAAAAAAAGGTACTTGGGTAAAATACAATGATATTGTATTTGCTGGTAATGAAAACACTTTAGAAATATTCTATGCTGCTCAAAACAAAGATGCTGGCGGTTATGCAGAGATTCATATTGATAGCATGGATAGTGAAGCAGTTGCCAAAATAGAACTACCAACAACTGGTGAAAATTGGAGTAATTATGTTCTTGTTGAGGGAGACTTATTAAAGAATGTAGAGCAAGGACTACATGATGTGTATTTAGTATTTAATAATGATACTGAGAAACCATATGTTTCTAATGTAGATTACTTTAGATTTGGAAATAAAATTGAAGCCAATGTAAATATAATTGGCGACGGTAAAGTAAATGCTGGAAATGCTTATGAAGGCAGACCGTACACAATGACCTTTGATGGAGATGTAACTCATGTATTTGTAAATGGTGTATCAGTAGAATTTGATAAGGAAAATAAATCATATACATTAGATAAGTTAACTTCTGATACTAGATTGATGTTGTATTTGGAGAATTAGTTCCGCATAAAATTGAAACTGATATTAAAGGTGGAAATGTAACTGTTGAATTAAATAAAGGTCAAGCTATAGGTTATGAAGAAGTAGTATTAACAATTAAAAATATTGAAGAAGGAAAACTTTTATCAGTAGTAAAGCTTAATGGAGAAAATGTAACTATTCCTAATGCTGTTGATGGTGTTTATACTATTAAATTATTAATGCCATTTGAGGATGCCAAAATAGAAGTTATATTAGAAGAACTTGTTGAGATGGTTAATATAAAGGTAAATCCTTCAGAACATGGAATAATTACCACAAATGCAGTAGATAATCAAATTGCTAAGGGTAAAGATTTAGTAATTACTGTTACTCCAGAACAAGGGTATAAATTAGCATCATTGATTATAAATGGAGAAGATATTACAAAATTTGTAGAAGATAACAAGTTAACTTACAAAGAAGTAAATGAAAATTTAGAAATTACTACTACATTTATTCTAGATACAAATAAAGAAGATTTGAGTAAATTAATTGCTGCTTTATCTAATGAAAAAATTATAGAAAAGCTATTAGATGGTGTTAGTCAAGATATTGTTGATGAATTCAATAATACCTTAAGTAATGCTAAAAAGGTAAGCGAGAATATTAATTCAACACAACAAGCTATTGATGAAGCTGCGTCCGCTTTAAGAACTGCAATTCAAAAAGTAATTGATTTTGAAAGAGTCAATAAAGAGGTTTTGAAAGATTATATAAAGGAAGTAGAAAACTTAGATTTAAGTAAATATACAGATACAACTATAGCTGAGTTTAAGAATGCCTTAAATAATGCAAAGAATGTATTAAATAATGATTCAGCTACCCAAGATGAAGTAGATAAAGCTTTAAGTAAATTAAAAGCAGCAAAAGGGGCTTTAACTAAGGTAAATGAAAATCCAGGTACAGGAAACCCAGATCCGAATCCAGGTACAGAAAATCCAACTCCAAATCCAGGAACAGAGAATCCAAATGAAGGAAATGGAAAAGGAAATGAAGATTTATCACTTCCAGGAACAGGAGATGATTCCTCATTAAATAAGTATATGTTTGTTGTGCTAAGTTTAAGTGCCGGATTATATCTGCTACTAAGGAAAAATAAAAAAGCTAAATTGAATTAAAATAATGCTTATAAGTTTAAAAATAATTAGTATTTAAAAAAGGTAAATAAATTAATAGGATGTTACGAAATTACTGTTTTGTTCTTTTGTAACATCCTTATTATATTTGAGTATTTAAATTATTGTAAATTGTAGCCGAATACTTATTTAATGTATATTATGAGAAAATATTACAATTTATATCTTTATATTACTGAAAAAGTATGCTAGTATATTGCTATTAAGTTTAGCAGTTAAGGAGAATTATTAGTTATATGGAGAATTTGTCACTAAATTATGATACTAAAAAAGTAGATACATTCAATTTAAAGCTTTCTTGGGCAATTATAGTTTTATTAGTAATGCAATCATTTTTGAACTATGGAATAGAATATGCAATTAAAGCGGCATCTGTAGGGTTATTTTTTGGAATATTAAGTACTATAGTAAAGTTTTTAAAAATTAATACTAAGATAAAAAACTTTTATATTGGTTCATCAGCAACATATGTAGGTTTTGTAATGTCATATATTACGCAGGGACAACCTAAGATATTTTTAATCCATTATATAGCATTAATGATGATAGGACTTTATTTTAGAAAAGCTTTAATATTAGTCTATGTAGTATTTTTTAATATAGCAATATCTATTTATTTCTTTATAAGTCCTATGAGCTTAGTTGCGTCAGGAAGAATTAATGAATTTATATCATATGTTTTTCTTTTTGATATAAGTGCTTTTATTTTATATTATGTATCTAAATGGGGAAATGAATATGTTCAAGTTGCTATGAAAAGTCAAAAAGAAGCAAAGAAATTAGTTGAAAAACTTGAGGAAACAATGAATATTATCAAGAAAAGTACAGAGAATTTAAATGGTAATATAAAAAGCTCTTCAAGTGATGTAAGTATAATTAAAGATATGAGCAATTCAATAACTTTATCTGTAAATGAAATAGCTAGAGGAGTTAGTGATGAAGCAAGTAGCATTCAAGATATAAGCAAGTTAGTTTTAGATGTTGGAGGAATAGTAAAAGATACTCAGAATATTTCAATGAATGTAGCTAAAGTAACAAATGAAGCTGATAAATTAACAGTAAGCAGTATTGAAAGATTTAATAAAGTTAGCTATCAAATGGAGATAATAAATAATACAGTCACATCATCTGCTAGAAATGTTAACGAATTAGGAAATAGCATAAATAATATAAATTCTATTTTATCAAGCATAGTGGATATATCTGAACAAACAAATCTTCTTGCGTTAAATGCAGCAATAGAGGCAGCAAGAGCAGGGGAAGCAGGTAAAGGATTTTCAGTGGTAGCTGAAGAAGTAAGAAAACTTGCAGAACTTAGCAAAGAAAATGTTGAAAATGCAAGTAAAATTATTAATGATATAAAAGTTAGTACTAATATAGTATTAGATGAAGTAAATAAAGGAAATGAAGCAGCTAATGTTGGTAAAGGTCTTATGGATATTATGGTTAACAGTTTTAATAGTATGACAAATTCATTTAAAAATGTTATTAATATGATTAACCTAGAAGATAGAAATATTGAGAATTTAGCAAGTAAATTTAAAGAAATTCAATATAAAATCGAAAATATAGCTAGTATATCAGAAGAACATTCTGCATCAATAGAAGAAATACAAGCAACTATTGATGAACAAAATACAAGAGTGAATAATAGCTATAATTTAGTTAGGAATATGGAAATAGAAAGTAAAGAATTAGAAAAGATAGTTATATAAAGTAATTATAATAAAACTAAGAATCTCTTTTTGATAAATAATAATTATCAGAAGGAGATTTTTAATATTTATAAGTCAAAATAGTAAGATTATAGATGAATATTAAGTGGATAATTTATGGAAAATAAAAATACAAAAGGTATTTACAAGAATAAATATAGGATGTATAATTTAAATGTAAACAGTTTCTTATAAATATTTATATTTACTAAATCGGTTTCGAAAAAAATCTAAGAAAGAAAAAAGATGTTCTATAATATAAGAAAAAATTTTTTTGAAATTCCTTGAAACCAGTTTCGATTTTAGCTTTTAAAAGAAATCAAGTAGTAAATATAGAAATATAAAATTTAGGAGGATTAATTATGAGGGTTAAAAAATTGATGTCATTAGTAATGGTGGGTTTAATGACAGCATCGTTAGCAGCATGTGGAAAATCAAATGGATCAGAAGGAAAGAAAACTGAAGGAAGCGATAAAATAGTAGTGTGGAGTTTAGCGGAAGATTTAAAAACTTTTGCTGAATATTATCAAGAAAAAAATCCAGATAAAAAAGTTGAAGTTACTGTTATTGCTCCAGCGGATTATCCAACTAAGCTTACAACTGCATTAAGAGGTAAGGCAGAGGTTCCAGATGTTATAGTTGGAGAGCCACAAATGCTACCAAATTTCTTTGAAGCAGGATTTTTTGAAGATTTAACAAAAGAACCATACAAAGTTGAAGATTATAAAGATAAAATAGTTGATTATGTATATGAAGCAGGTAAAGATGTTGATGGAGTTGTTAGAGCTTTAAGTTATCAAGTTACTCCAGGTGGAATAACTTATCGTAGAGATATAGCAAAATCTGTTTGGGGAAATGATGACCCTCAATTTATAGCAGATAAGTTTAAAGATGTAAAAACAATTATCGAAACCGGTAAAGAACTTAAAGAAAAAGGCTATAGAGTATTTTCAGATACAGGAAATTTAAGATGGTTTGTTTATGGTAATGATCCAGAACCATGGGTTAAAGATAATAAGTTAATGATGACTAAAGATAGATTAGATTATTTAGATGCTGCTGTTGATTTATATCAACAAAAATTAGTTGCATTTGCACCAGAATGGTCAGCAGCTTGGTATGCATCAATGAATGGCCCAGTTCCTGTTGATGCAGAGTGGCAAGAGCTTAAGGATATAGATCAAAATGCCGAAAAAACAGAAGTATTTTCATATGCACTACCTACTTGGGGAACATTAATACTTAGAGATAATGCAAAAGATACAGCAGGAAAATTTGGAGTAACAACTGGTCCTAATTCATATTTTGCTGGCGGTACATTTGTAGGTATAAGTAGTTATAGTAAGAATAAAGAAGCTGCATGGGACTTTATTAAATTCTGTACTTTAGATGAAGAAGTAGCACAATGGTGGATTGATAAATCAAATGGTGATGTAGTTGCTTTAAAATCAGTTTTAGAAGCTAATAAAGATTTAGAAAATCCTGCATTAGGTGGACAAAAATCTTATGACTTCTGGTTGAAACAAGCAGAAGATGTTGATTATTCATTAGTAACAAAATATGATGATCAAGTTGGAAAATATTATGGACAAGCTATTGAGTCAGTACAAAAAGGTGAAAAGACCAAGGAAGATGCATTAAAGGAATTCTATAGTAATATAAAATCAGTATA
>VSSQ01000916.1_pt1 | contig 13583 bp, 9 predicted proteins | sample 4763081 | NCBI WGS metagenome assembly VSSQ01 (sample SAMN12137344, study PRJNA551015) | bioreactor metagenome | isolation source: SDC9 anaerobic chlorinated ethene degrading culture | place: USA: Knoxville, Tennesee | collected 2015-01-01
AATGTATCACATATTTTATCCTTCAATAAGTATAAACTTCCACCTGTCCCTAATGGCTTATCTTCTTCAACATAATTTATATTATATTCTGTATTTAATTCATTAAAATATGACTTAATCATATTCTTTTTATAATTCACAGTTAAATAAAAATTACTCACTCCAAAATCAACAAATTTATTAATTATTCTTTCTACTATAGGAGTGTCTCCAATAGGTATAAGTGGTTTAGGTAAAATTTTTGTGTATGGATATAATCTACTACCTAATCCCCCCGCCATTATTACTACAGGAATATTACTAAGTGCATTGCTTTTGGATTTATTGCTAAAAACTTCATCACTAAATAATATATCTATTATTTCTTTTTTTTCATTAATAACTGGCAATGCCTTTATTGAATACTTAACCATAACATTTTTAGCATTACTCTCTTCACCTTTAATGATTTTTTTAGGATCTTTATTCATGACATTTGTGACATCTTTATCTAAACTGCCATTTTTAAGTATCCATCGTCTAATATCTCCATCGGTAATGCTTCCGATAATTTTATTATCATTATCAACTACAGCTAAAAACCCTTTTGCTTCTTTATCTAGCTGTTTAAGAGCATCTCTTACTTTTAAATTTTTATCAATAATTAAATTAGTAATATTTAAATTCATATTATCAAAACCTTTTTATATATTTTTATATAATTCTTCTAATTCTTTTATTAAAACCTTCTCGTCATGTTTCCATGAATATTTTTCTTCAAATGCCTTAATTGAATTTTTAGAGTATTCTTCTTTATTTTCTATTATTTCAATAACCTTTTCTGCAAAATCATTACAATCTGACCAATTAAAGACTTTCCCACTATTTGTTTCTTCCACAATTCTTTTTAATGGAGCCACATCAGATACTAAAACTGGTTTTCCAAGGCACATATAGTCAAATAACTTATTTGGTATTGTTGTCTCTGTATGATCACACTTCAAATGTGGAACCATACCAATATCTGCTACATTAACATACTTGGCTAAATCACTATATGGTACTTTTCCTGTACATATAAGATTATCTATTACTCCTATTTTTTCAGCATATTTTTTTATATAATCTATTTCTTCCTCTTTTCCCCCAACTAATACTACTTTTACATTGTTTATTTTCTTATTTAAAATTTGTAATGCATCTATAGAAGTTTCAAGTCCTCTTTTTTTACCAAAATTCCCCTCATAGACAATATTGAAGTTGTTTGAAAATTTATTCATAATATCTATACTCATATTATCATTATAAAAACTTTCATCAGGTGTATTACTTATAACTATAACTTTTTTAGATTCATTTATTCTTTTAACTCTTTCTGCTGATTCTTCTACAACTGTTATTATCATATCACTTATATTTATTGAGCCTTTTTCCAAAATTCTAGCAAGTTTATAATTTTTTAAAATTACCTTTTCAACTAAGGATTTATTCTCCATAACCTTAAATGTTGCTGGATAATCCTCTGCCATGTCAAATACTAATTTTACTTTCCTTTTACTTAATTTTATTGCATATTTCCCGGCTAGCATTAATGGTAAATCTCTTACTATCAATATATCTAGATTCTTATCATCAATAAGTTTTTTTATTCTTGTTATATAATATGGATTAAAGAATAAAGGTAAATTTATCAGTTTATTTTTTAGTCTAGAGCTACTTTTAGGTAATCTTATAACATCAGCTCCTAAATACTTCTCATGCTCGTCTTTATTAAACTTATTGGTTGCTAATATAGACACATCATATCCCTGCTTTATCATGCTTCTTACCATTTTATCTATTCTAACATCCCAAGGATACTCACTTTGCCATACTATTCCAACTCTCATTTTTACACCTCATTCCTATCATTAATAAATTCTAATAATTTTTTAGTCAATTCTAACCTAGAGTATTTAGATATTTTTTCATAATCACAATTAATTTCTAATGATTTATTTTGCCAATTTTCATACATATATATTAAAACATTTTTTATTTCATTTATATTATTTTCTTCTGCAATATACCCTGTCTTAGTTTCCATTATAAGATTTGCAGCTACTCCATTTTTGGGTATTAAAGCTAAAATAGGTTTATTACTAACAATATACTCAAATAGTTTTCCACTATAAGTTCCCTTATTATTATTAGAATTTAAAACTAATAATAATGCATCAGTATTTCTTGTATAATCAAAAATCTTACTATGTGATAAATATCCAGTACATTCTATATAATCTCTAATGCAATATAAATTATTATTTCCAACAAAAACAAGATTAATTTTATTCTTGTCAATCTTTCCCTCATGTATGCACTCATCAATTGCCTTTATAAGGGTTGTAGGATTGTTTTTAACAGAAAAATTACCTATAAAAGTAAGTGTAAATTTTTCATTATTAGTGACATACTTATCAATTATAGCTTCTTCATCATAACCATTAGGTATAACTGTTGCTTTTCTATGAAATTTATATTCATCTTTTATTTTGTCAATTATTGGTTTTGAAACTGATACAATTCCATCAACATTATTTAACACAGATGCTTCTAGTTCTTTATTTATAAATTTGTATCCTGGTAAAAATCTTTGCATCGGACTATGAACCCATGGATCTCTATAATCTATAATTACTTGTATATTAAATTTTTTCTTTATACGCTTAGATAAAAGTGCAGTGCTATATGGTGGTATTGATATAATAACAGTGTCAATCTTCTCTGAAATTATTATTTCATCTAATTTTTTATAAAGTTTTTTATTCCAAAAAACTTTATTATCAGGTAAATTCAAAATTACATTTATTAATGCTAAAAACTTATTCAAAATTTTATTTTTGCCAAATAGTTTATTGTAATCCCAAAACTTAATTCTATGTACATTTACTTCTTTAGGAATTTCTTTTTCTAAAGCTTTATCTATAACCTTATATGACCCAATGTCAGTAGTCAAAACATTTACTTTACAGTTAAGTTTAGATAAATACTTTGTTAGTTTAAGATTTCTTTGTACAGCAGGTCCTCCTGAAGGAGGGTAAAAATACGAAATCAATAATATATTTTTCATTAATATTCTCCTGTTCTCCTGCCAAATTTTTATTTTTTCTTATTTTATTTATAAAGCATGATTTTATATAAAATCATGCTTTATAAAATTATAATTTATAAATTTTTTCTCTATTATTAATAACTTCTTTTGTTGCATTTCTTGTATCGTAAACAACTTTAGCTCTATCTACTATTTCTTCATAATCATAAACGCTATGACCTGTTGTTATAACTACCATATCAGATTCATCGATAACTTCTTTCCAATCTACTGAATAGTAAGTTTTACCTTTATATTTTGCTGTATCGCAGAAAGGATCGTTAACTATAACTTCAGCACCATTCTTCTCTAATAATTCTATAACTTTAAATGATGGTGATTCTCTATAGTCATCAATATCGTTCTTATATGCTAAGCCCATAACTAATACTTTTGATCCATTTAAAGCTTTCTTTTGTTTATTTAATATCTTCATAATATTTTCTAAGACAAAATCAGGCATAGAATCATTTATGATTCCTGATGTTTCTATAAGTTTAGTATGATAGTCATACTCTTTTGCCTTCCACTCTAAGTAGAAAGGATCTAATGGAATACAGTGTCCACCAAGTCCTGGACCTGGGTAAAATGGCATGAATCCATATGGCTTAGTTTTAGCAGCATCTATAACTTCCCATACATCTATTCCCATTCTATTACAAAGAATAGCCATCTCATTCGCTAAACCTATATTTATGTTTCTAAATGTATTTTCTAAAATCTTTTCCATTTCAGCTACTGCTGGTGAAGAAACTTTATGGATATCCCCTTCTAATACATTTTCATATAAAGCAGCTGCTATTTCTGTACATTCTTCAGTACATCCACCAACTACCTTTGGAGTATTTTTAGTATTGTAGCTCTTATTACCTGGATCTACTCTTTCTGGAGAAAAGGCTAAGAAGAAATCTTCTCCACATTTTAATCCACTTTCTTCTAATATTGGTTTAAGTACTTCTTCAGTTGTTCCTGGATAAGTAGTACTTTCTAATATTACTATCATACCTTTATGTAAATACTTTGCAACATCCTTTGTTGAATTTACAACGTATGATAAATCTGGTTGCTTATATAAATCAAGTGGAGTTGGTACGCAAATACATACTGTATCTACATCTTTTATAAAACTAAAATCTGTAGTTGCCTTTAAAAGACCCTTTTCTGTTAATTCTTTTAATTCTGCATCTACAACATCTCCAATGTAGTTTTGTCCATTATTAACCATTTCTACCTTTTGATCTTGAACATCAAAACCAATTGTTTGATATCCTGCATTTGCTTTTTCAACTGCCAAAGGTAATCCAACATAACCTAATCCTACTACACCAACTTTTGCAGTTTTATTATTTATTTTTTGTAATAATTCATCCTTTAAAACTGACATTAATATTCCTCCCTTTATTCAGTTCACAGTGCACAGTTTCATTCAGTTCACAGTGCTCAGTGCACAATTCACAGTTTTATTCAGTTCACAGCTTTATTCAGTTCACAGTGCACAATTCACAGCTTTATTCAGTTCACAGTGTTCAGTGCACAATTCACAGCTTTATTCAGTTCACAGCTTTATTCAGTTCACAGTTCACAGTGCACAATTCACAGTTTTATTTAGTTCAAAGTTTTAATTCCGCCACGAATTCATAATTTTAAAAACTACGTAGTAGTTTTATCCATAACTGTGAACTGTGAATCGTGAACTGTGAACTAAAAAAATTGCATAGCAATTTCTTATTTTAAGTTTTGTATTATATAATCAACTTGTTCTTTAGTTAATTCTGGATATACAGGTATAGCAAAGGTTCTATGTGATAAATATTCTGATACTGGCATATCTCCTTCTTTATATCCTAAGCTTTTATAAACCTTTTGAAGATGTAATGGTACTGGATAGTAAACTCCTGTGGCAATTCCTGCTTCTTTTAGCTTAGCTAATACCTCTTCTCTATTTTCACTTTGTAATATATACATGTGATATACATGTTCATTACAATCTTTTGCTGTTGGTGTTACTAAATCACTATTTTGTAAAGCTTTGTTATAAAGCTCAACTATTTCTCTTCTCTTTGAATTCCAGCTATCTATTTCTTTTAATTTAACACTTAAAATAGCTGCTTGAATTGCATCTAGCCTTGAATTATATCCTATTAAATAGTTATAGTACTTAAGAGGATTATAAACAGTATCATTTGCTCCATCAACAGTTTTTACTTCTTCTTCTATATTATTTAAAAGGTTATATGCTTTTTGACCATTTTCCCCACTGCCATGAGTTCTTAATGCTCTTATTATAGTAGCAATTTCATCATTATCTGTAACTATTATTCCACCATCGCCAGCACAGCCTAGATTTTTTGTTGGGAAAAATGAGAAACAAGCAACGTCTCCTAATGTTCCTATCTTTCTTCCTTTATACTTTCCTCCTACTGCCTGACAAGCATCTTCTATAACATATAAATTATGCTTTTTAGCAATTTCATTTATCTCATCCATATCTGCCGCTTGACCAAATATATGTACAGGCATTATGGCTTTTGTTTTTGATGTTATTTTTTCTTCTATTTTTGTTACATCTATATTGAAAGTTTCTTTATCCACATCCACAAAAACCGGAGTTGCTCCTACTGCTGAAATAGTTTCTGCTGTTGCAAAGAAAGTGAATGGAGTTGTTATTACTTCATCTCCTTCTCCTATTCCCATTGCTTTAAGAGATATTACTAAAGCATCTGTCCCATTTCCAACTGATATTGCATGTTTAACTCCTATAAAGTTTGCAAAATCTTTTTCAAAGTCTATTACTGTTTTTCCCATTATATAATTAGCTGAGGACAACACATCTAAAGCTGCTTTGTCTAATTTCTCTGCTAATGAATTGTATTGCGCTTGTAAGTCTATTAAAGGTATATTCATTGTTATACGCTCCCTTATATTCTAATTTCAATATAAAACTAATAGTAATATTTTATCACAAGTAAAAATATATATAAACTTTTTTAAAATATTTGTAATAATAATATAATTTTTTTAGTACTATCTAGATATTCTTTTATTCTTTTCCTCAATTTTGGAACTTTTAAATATGTAAAAATTAAATATTCCAAAGATAAACCCTAACCCATATGATATATGAAGCAATGGAAATGATACAATAAGATATCCTAAATACCTTATATTTTTTCTAATAGATATTTTAATACTAAATAATAAATCCATTAATAAGTATAAACTTAATATAATAAAATAAATAGTTTTTATAAATTTTGAAAAAATACTAAAAACTCCCCCAAAAACTAGAAATAATACAAACATTAATGGTATTAAATGTCTTATTGATGCTGGCCTTTTATGTTTTTGAATTACTCTTACTTTCCAAAAACCATATTGATAGTATTGCCTCCATAATTTTCTAAAATCACCTCTACTAAAATATGTAGATTTTATCTTGGGCGAAAGTAAAATCTTCGCTCCACTTTTTTGCACTCTAAAATTTAATTCATCATCTTGATTTCTTACTAATTCTTCATCAAATAAACCTATTTCATTTAATAAAGTTCTTCTATATGCTCCAAATCCAACAGTATCCACAAAACTTTCTGATTCAGCATATCTAAATAAAGCATTTCCTACTCCAAAAGGACAACTCATAGACTCTGCTATAGCAGCTCCCTTTATACTATCATTTATTGTTGTTATTATTCCTCCAGCACATCCAATCTCTTGGTTTTCTAAAGCTAAAACATTTTCTTCTACAAATTTATTGTGAGCATATGCATGTGCTCCAAAAATAATAACTATATCTGAATCTGTATATTTTATTCCCAAATTCATTCCTTTAGGAGCTGATACCCCATCGTTATCAAGCAGAATTACATTTGAATTTTTTTCTTTTAACTCATTAATAATTTCTCTAGTATTATCCGTTGACATTCCGTCTGCAATTATTATTGTTAAGAGTTCTTTAGGATAACTTTGATTTATGAAAGATTCTACACACTTACTAATATATTTTTCTTCATTTCTACATGGAATTACAACTGAAACAGTTTTTTTCATAATTTCCACTCCTTATAACTATATATAGATTTAATTCAACACTAACTTTTTAATTATAATATGCTTATGTCAATATTGTCTATAAAACATTATACTTCATTTTTATGTTTCTTTAAAATATTTAATAATGAAAATATTATATCCTTGTACATTACAATTACTAATATTACATTAAAAATACTTAAACATAATATTACATAATTGAACTTATATATACTTGAATAAATTGCAAAGATATAAACAGATGTTATACATATTAGGAATCTCCACATATATAATTTTATTTTGTAAAATCTTTTAGCAAAATATGTTCTAGACAAGAAAAACACAACATATGAAAGTCCTGTAGATATAGCTGCACCCTTTGCACCATAAATAGGAACTAATATGAAATTTCCTATTACATTACTTGTGGCTGATATTACTGCTATATAAATGTGATATTTAGTCTTTTTTTTGAAATTAATTCCTAATACTGTTGTCTCTGATATAGTGTACATTATAGGCATTAATACTAAAAAAGGAAAGATATATTGTGCTCCATCATATTTTTTCCCTAAAATCATTATCAAAATATCTTTTGATGCTATTAATCCTATTGAAAGTAATATCATTACAATTGATACAATTTGATTTATATTAGTAAAAAACTCTGTATCATTAGGTTCCTTAGAAAACCTTTCATAAGCTACTGGAGTCCAAAATGTTGTGAATACACCTTGAACAGCAGTTAATAACGATACTATATTCATTGCTCCACTGTATAGGCCTACTTGCTCAAAATCACTAAATGTCTTTATAAATATTCTATCTATAGATTGAAATACCCATATTATTGCCATAGAGAAAATAAAAGGTACTCCATAAGAAACTACTTCCCTCATGGTTGTATTCATATGATTTGATTTTATTTTTTTTATCCAATCTTCTTTTTCATAAAATACTGCTAATATAACCATTATAATATTGGAAATTACTGTTGCTAATATTAATGTAATATAGTTTCCTTTAAAAATATAATAAAAAATTATAATTAATATTATGTAAATCCCTTTATTGGCAGCATTTAAAAGAGAATATGCTTTACCCTTTTGCTTCATTCTCACATTTATCATTGCAAAATTCCATATAATTGTGAATAAACTATTTATAACTAATAATATGATTAGAAATAATGATGTCTCATCTATCATTATATTTGATACTATTTTATAAAATAAAATTATAATACTTCCAAATATAAGTGTCATAAGTATTGGTATTTTAATGCTCTTTCTTAGTAATACTTTTTTACCTTCATATGTTTCATCATTATAAAATCGTATATAAGCTTGATCTATCCCCATAGTTAATACTAAAACTATAAGGCTTGTGTAAGTTATAAACATAGATGCCTTACCATTTTGAGTAGGGTCTATTGTTCTTCCAATTATAAATGTAGAAAAAAATCCTAATATTAATACAATTCCATTTCCAATTGCAAACTCCAAAAACTTTTTAAACAAATTATTCATTATATTTATGTACCTCATATCACGATATTTTAATATAATTATTTATATAATTATATCATATTCATTATATCTCATAAAAAAAATAAAAGTTATAGCATTTAACTATAACTTCTATAATTATTATTTTATCTAACAAAATCAATTCCTAAACCATATAATACATTATTGGCTATTAATCTATCACTACCTAATACAAATATTTCACCTATTGATTTTCTATTATTTACGATTAAATCTCTAACTACCGGTTCGGCTGCATATGTATTTGTTAGTAATACAAAATTATTATTTTTTCCTGCTAAAGCAGATACTGATAAAGCATCTGGGAAATCCAGTCCTGATGCAATATATATACTGCTTAAATTTATCTCATTTTTAAATCTGTTAAATACAGCAGTATTTGTTTCATATCTATCTAGTCCACCTAATCTTTCAGGATTTGGTAAAGTATTATAAATAGAATCTGAAACTACCCCGTTACCACCTACAACAAATGATTTGCTAATACTATTTTCTTTCATAAAATTAGAAACTACGCTAGGTAAATTATTTTTTTCTGTAAGTAATATAGGCATTTTTCTTTTTGCTGCAATTGATGCCATAGATAATCCATCAGCAAAATCAAGGCCTTGTACTACAGCTATTTCACCATTTAAAACTCCAACTTCTCTTGCAATAGCTACTGAAGTTTCATACCTATCTAGTCCACCTAGTCTTTTATTGCTAATTCCCATCGAGCGTAATTCATTTTCAACACCAGTTGGTATTATTCCTGATCCACCAACGATGAATACATTTTTAACTCCTTTTGACTTCAATAGATTTATTACATTGGGTTGACTACTTAATGAAACATTATCAACTAATATTATAGGAGCATTATATTTAACTGCTAAAGGAGTTGCACATAACGCATCTGGATAACTTGATCCATAGGCCAATATGGCGTAATCGGCATTACTCCATCCCCTTTGAAATATTTCATATGAAGTCTCATATCTATCTTCACCATAAATTCTACTTCCTAATAATGTTCCATTTTCACCTAAACTTATATTTTCAACTAAATATTCTACTGATCCATCTACAATCGAATTAACAAGTTTTTCTTGATAACTCCAATTTTTCATATTGTTAGCTTCATTCACATTACTTAAAAATCCACATTCAACTAAACTAGCTGGCATTCTAGTTTCTCTTACAACATGAAAATCTTCCCACTTAACACCTCTATTAACAGCACCTGTATAATTTATTAATTTATTTTGAAGCTTATTTGCCAAAGGCTTGTCTATATCCTTTTTATAAAAAGTTTCTATTCCTGAAGCACTTACTGCACCTGCTGAGTTAATATGTATTGAAACAAAGATATCTGGATTTACATAATTAGCTCCCTTACTTCTGTCTTCCAATGATACAAATACATCTGATGTTCTGCTCATAATAACTTTTATTCCTTTTGCTTCAAGTTTAGCTTTAACTCTAAGCCCAAGATCTAAAACAATGTTTTTTTCTATTATTCCATTTCCACTTGCTCCTGGATCATATCCTCCATGGCCTGGATCTATATACACAACATACTGTGATTTTAATCCTGATATAGAACTACTTAATGCTCTAACATTAGAATTTTGAGATGATACAAATACTTCTTTAATAAAGTATTTAGATTCTTTGTTTCCTACAATAAAAGTTGTCCCTTCATTAAAACCAGTTAAGATATTATTATCAACTTTTAAAATATCTTCATTTTCAGATTTCCACGATACACCATCATAATTATTTAACTTAGAAATATCAATTGTTTCACCTATAGATAGATATATTCCATCCTCAAATATAATATTTTCTTCCCCATACTTAGAAACTATTTCTTTCAACATCTTCTCGACTTTATATGAGCTACTTTCTTCTGCTTTAACAATAGTTTTAAGCCCAGGAAAAGTAAAGTTAATTATGAATGCAAGTATGATACTTGATAATATCCACTTTAAAAATTTTCTTTTCTTCAAAACCCCCATCCCTTCTTTTCTTATATTTTTTATTTATATTAAAGTTTACATAATATATTATATGACATTATAATAATCTATTCAACAAGCTAAAGTAACAAAATTCAGGTAATAACTATAGAATTATAATAAATACTGTTATAATATTCATTATGATGGTATAATTTGTATTATTTTATATATAGGAGTAAATAAATGAAGAAAAAATATTTAAAAGCACTAATTTTAACAGTATCTATAGTTACTACATTCACTTTTCCTGTAAAAGCACTTTCAGTTGAATATATAGCTGGAAGTGATAGATATGAAACAGCTTCGCTAATAGCTAATAAATTTGACTATTCAACAGTGATTTTAGTTAATGGACTTGCTATTGTAGATGGTTTATCTGCAAGTGGGTTAAGTGGAACTTTAAATGCCCCAATATTACTAACAGAATCAGAGTTAATTCCTAATTCTACACTTAATAAAATACAAAAAGCTAATAGTATTTATTTAATTGGTGGTGAAGGTGTAATATCGAAAAAATTAGAACAAGATCTAAAAAATTCTGGTAAAAATGTTATAAGACTAGGTGGAGATGACAGAGTTAGTACCTCTTACTTAGTAGGAAATGAAATAGAAAAGATTAAAGGTATAAGTGAAATCTATTATGTTAATGGTTGGAGTGGTGAAGCTGATGCAATGAGCATTGCCCCTGTTGCCGCTAAGCATTCCAATCCAGTTATTCTTACAGATGGAATTACAACAAATTATAGAAAAAATGTACAAGCTTATTGTATTGGAGGTAATGGAGTAATTAATAATTCATTTGATTCCTTTTCAAAAAGGATAGGTGGATTAGATAGATTTGAAACAAATGCAAATGTGATAAACACATTTTTCCCTAATAAAGAACATGTAAACTTAAGTAAATCTGATGTTCTCATAGATGCATTGACATCATCTGCGTTAAAGGATCCTGTTGTATTATTAGACATTAATTCAGATAAATCTGTAATTGGAGGAGCAAAAAGCGCTACTGTTTTTGGTGATATAAACCAACTTGCTATTAATAGAGCTAAAAGTTATCTCTTTAATGACACAGTTGTATTTTATTCTCAACACCAAGATGATGAAACACTATTTGCAGGTAGTGCTATAGTAGATGCAATTAAGGCTGTGGGGGCTGAAAATGTATATGTTGTTCTTATAAGTGATGGTGATGAAAGTGGTGTGTTTAATGATTATAGGTATAACAATCTTAGTCTAGAAAAAAAGACTGCATTAAGAAATACCGAATTTAGAGCTGCTACATCCCAACTAGGAGTATTAGAAAAGAATTTAATATTCTTAAATCAACCTGAAAAGAATATAAATGAGAATGTAATAAAAGATATAGTTATAGACTTTGAAAATAAATTTAATAACGTTACTCATATTACTCATAGTTATAAATATGATTTTCATGAACAACATCTAAAAACAGGTAACATATTATATGATTTGTATAAATCTAACCAAATAAAAGATTGTAGATTCTTTGGAAGAAAAGAGCTTATGCCTACTCTAAATAATAAAATGTTAATTGAAAGTATTTCTGATAATAAAAATGAAAAAGATAATATTTTAAAAGCTTGCTTTGAGTATAAGCTTGATAAAGCTGATATGGTAAGAGAAGGAATAGGATATAAGTCTGTATCTTCTTTGTTTGATAGTCTTACATCTGATCCATTAAATATATCTTATCTTCATGAACCTGGACTTTGATATATAAATATTTATTACATTTATGTTACTAAATTGCAATACATCTTATGTTTATGATAAAATATTTTCTTGAAAGGAAGTGTAAAAATGTCACAGCTTGAAAATAATAAATCTAGAAAAAGAAAAAAGAAGAAGAAAAAATCTTTAGGATTTAAAATCTTCATAGGCTTTTTATGCGTAATACTTGCAATAGCCATAGTCGGTGGAGGCTATGTAATAGGTTTACTAAACAAAATGGATAATGTAAAACTAAATAAAGATAACTTAGGAATTGTAGAAGATGAATTTAAACAATATGATAATGTAAATAAAATAAAAAATATAGCTCTTTTTGGTATTGATGCAACAGATGGTGAAACTGGTCGTTCAGATTCAATTATGGTAGCTACATTAGATCCTGTACACAATAAACTTAAAGTTACATCTATTATGAGAGATTCTTATGTGTCCATAGATGGACATGGGCAAGATAAAATAAATCATGCTTATGCCTTCGGAGGACCTGAATTATCAATTAAAACATTAAATGAAAACTTTGGGTTAAACATAGAAGACTTTATATCAGTTAATTTCTCTTCTTTACCAAAAATAATTAATATTTTAGGGGGAATTGATCTTCAAATAACTGATGAAGAGCTTGAATATATTAATGGCTATATTGATGATATAAATGCAAAAGATGGTACAAATTCATCCCATATAGGTTATTCTGGAGTTCAGCATGTAGATGGTACCCAAGCTCTTGCATATTCTAGAATAAGATATACTAGCGGTGGTGACTATGAAAGAACACAAAGACACAGAACAGTTCTTGACGCTTTGTTTAATAAATTAACAAGTACTCCAGTATCATCATATAACTCACTATTAAATGAAGTACTACCATATGTTCAAACTAACTTAAACGCTACTGATATACTTTCACTTGGAACAAAAGTACTTGGAATAGGAAATAATTTAGAGCAAGATAGATTCCCTAGGGATGGTTATGGTGAAGGTGCTATTATCAATGGAGTTTATTATTTAACTTTTGATAGAGAAACAGCTAAACAACAAATGAGAGATTATATATTTGATGATAAATAAAAGAGAACTGCAAAACTTAAATAGAGTAAGATAGATATAGGATAGTTAGTATAATAACTAATAAAT
>VSSQ01000918.1_pt1 | contig 13558 bp, 11 predicted proteins | sample 4763081 | NCBI WGS metagenome assembly VSSQ01 (sample SAMN12137344, study PRJNA551015) | bioreactor metagenome | isolation source: SDC9 anaerobic chlorinated ethene degrading culture | place: USA: Knoxville, Tennesee | collected 2015-01-01
GACAAAGACAAACGACGTTATCACGAATACGGTGTACGGCGATTATTCGACGAATTCTGTTTCTGTAACCGCAACCGATAAGCTGGTGCTGATGCCCGGCGCGGTTTTAACCGTGGATGCCGGATATGGGGAGCTTACTTTCAGCCAGGGAACAAGCCTTTCCGATATGAGTATCGGCGCGGGCGCGTCCATTGTGAATAATAACTACATCATGCTGCCGCAAGGGACAACAGCGGCGCAGATTGCGGCTCTGCCCCTTTCAGGAACCGGCATTGTGCGGGTTGCGACGGCATATAATGATGGTTCGCCCGCCGCGTGGGACACCTACACCAACGACGGCGCAGCGGTGAAAGAAATCGGCGATGCGGATTCAGGCCTTGACCTGACAAGCGGCGAACACAACGGCAAAACTGTAGAACACGACGGCTACGCTTGGGATTCAGACGGCAAAACATTGGCCCTTGGCGGTGCGTACATTCCCGGAAATCTAGCACTTCCCGCCGGAACAACTGTAAATACAACCGACACTACAATAATAAGCGAACGGCTTGAGGGCGAGTCCGGCGTGGCGATGAACATAACCCTTGGCGGCACGGCGCCTTTGACCCTTGGCGGAGGCATCAGCGGGGGAGCAAATGGAGATGCCGTAACCGTTCAGGGCGGCGCGCAGGTTACGGTGGGCGGTTCCGTGTTTTTAGGAGCCTCCGGCGGAACAGACGGCACATTGACTGTCACCGGTGCGGGAACCCGACTGAACGTTTCATCCCGTTACGGCTATGCGGTGATGTGCGACACGGTGAATGTACGAAGCGGCGCATCTATGACCGCCAACGGCGAGTCCGCCGGCGTGGAAGCGCTGACCGGCGTGAACGTCACCGGCGGCTCCACGCTGACCACCAACTGCGACTACGGCGTATACATCATCGGCGGCAAGCTGACGGTGGACGATACAAGCAAGCTGATTACCAACGCCACAATCGCGCCCTTCTGTATTGTGGACAGCACCTCCGGTAAATCACAGAGCGATGTGCTTGGATTGGCGGGAGTTCCCTCCGGCACAGCGGTTGCGTCTGTTACGGGTACTCAGGCAAAATACTGGAGTCTTGTGGCTACCGGCGGCACCCTGTCCGTCGCGGATGAAAACAGCACGCCGGTAACCCTGTCCGGCGCAAAAACCGGAACGCTTACCTTTGTGAAAGCAAGCTCCGGTGGCAACGATGATAACGGTGGCGGTAACAACAATAATGGCGGCGGCGCATCCGGCAGCAGCACCAGCTACACGCTAACTTTTGTAACAAACGGGGGCACGGCAATTTCCGGCGTATCCAAGGCTTCCGGCACGGTCGTTGACCTGAGCGGCTACAAGCCAACCCGCGAAGGCTATAATTTTGACGGCTGGTATGCCGACACGGCGCTGACCACTAAGGTCACCAGCGTGACCTTGACCAAAGGCACTACTGTTTACGCCAAGTGGACGGAAAAAACGGTGCAGAGCGCAAATCCCTTTGTCGATGTAGCGGACAGCGCCTATTATCACGACGCGGTGCTGTGGGCAGTTGAAAAAGTCATCACAAGCGGCACAACAGGCACCACATTCAGCCCGGACATGATTTGCACCAGAGCGCAGGCGGTCACCTTCCTGTGGAGAGCAATGGGCTCTCCCGAACCTACCTCCGCAAATTGTCCCTTTACCGACGTTTCCGCAGATGCCTATTATCATAAGGCAGTCCTGTGGGCAGTGGAAAAAGGTATCGTGAAGGGTACTTCTCCAACAACCTTCAGCCCCAGCGATACCGTGACCCGCAGCCAGAGCATGACCTTCCTGTGGCGTGCGGCAGGAGAAACCACGTCCACATCCGCAAATCCGTTTGCAGATGTGTCTAAGGATGCCTATTACTACAATGCAGTCCTGTGGGCGGTGGAAAAGGATATCACAAAGGGTACGTCTGACACGGCGTTCAGCCCCGATGGCGGCTGCACCCGCGCACAGATTGTTACCTTCCTGTATCGGTATATGGGGGAATAAACGGCTATCATGCCTTTAAGTCCGATTACTCTTCTTGCCAGATAAGCTAAAACTAAGGACTATAAGGTAGTTGTAAGTGGCATAAAACAAAGAAAATAAGGATATAACATCAAAGAACGCACGGGTTTCGGCCTGTGCGTTCTTTGATGTTATGGGAAAATTACTTGGAATAAAACCTCCGGCACAACTCACGGGTAAAGCTGTCAAAGCAGGTATCCAACCCTATTTTTTGAAGATATTCAATATAATCAGGCATTACTTTTGAGAATCGCATATAGCAATATCGATCTAAAAGCAAGTCCATAAACCGTATCGGTAAATAATGGAATGCCGAAAGCATCTGCTCAATGTGCAGATATCTGTATTCCTTTCCATTTGGTGTTTCTTCAAAAAATACTTTATGTACGGAACCGACGATATTAAATCGTTCCTGATATCGGCTGGCAAGTTTCTCCAGGGCAATGACCTCAGTCCGCAATGTTTCCAATTCACTCTCTTGAATAATCCGTTTACAGTATCGGTAGAAATCGTCCTCTGACAGGAACAGAGGTGCTTCGTCTTCACCAAGCAATTTGTCTGTTTTCATTTTATCAAAAATCATTTCGTAATATTCTGAGATAATTGAACTTCCCATGTACCACACCACCCTCTAAGTCTATTGCCATAATTATAGTAAACGGGACCTCGAAATTCAATAAATGGTATAAAAGTGCCCAGCCGATTTGGCAGGGCACTTTAGTTTATCTGGAAATCAAATCATAAAATACGCATTCATCTGCAATTTCCTGTGCAAGCTCAGATAATCGAATCCGCTCCATTGTATCATCTTCCGGCATGGGGTGTGCTTTCAGATAATCGGTACGGATACGCTCTGCCATTTCAAAAGCAGACTTTTCAATGGTCATGCAATGTTCTAGCAGTTTACCAGTCAAAAGCAGTTCACGATACATTCCGGGTTTTTGTCCATGTAGATAATTCAGACGGAGGCGCCCGTATTTGCCCAAATCATCAAGTTCGGATTTACCGTCAATTTTAATGTTGGGATACAATAATCCACCAATCTCTGTGTATTCAAATTCAAATTTCGCCATAAAGCAAATCCTCCAATAAAGATTATTTACAATCCATCGGTATTCGTTCGGCTGTGTGCTAAACAATTATGATTTTCGTAAACATCCTTATTGGAGGATTGCTAAAGTCGACGGTCTTTTAATGGTACGAATGTTCATAACGACAAACTCGGAAACCCGCATAGAATTAAGGTTTATCGGCACAAGCAAGCGAATATTACAATAAATAAAAACGTAAACACCGCCTTATATCTTTCTATTATTTAGAGGTTTTCCATATCAGAGTCATCAATAAAACCGCCAACTAACAACCAACCGCGAGGAGTACGTAGATATAGTTGCCCCTGCCCCCATGCGATACCCTCTCCGAAAGATTTAAAACAATCTGTACACATACAAGCCCACACACCACGATCTTGCAACTTGCCGTCAATCATATATTTTTCATTTTCAAATGCGCAGTGACAAATGTCGCATTCAGGCGGGGCGCCTTCAAAATATCGGTTTTTCTTTTTTGCGAAATCCATGTCAACTAATTTATCTAGCGACAATGTGGATGAACCCGCATCAAAAAAAGCGCCGTTATTCCGAGGGTGGATTTTCGTTACTATTTGGTTTACGAGTTTTTCATTGTACTCTAAATATTGAGAAAACAAGGTAATAAAATCAGTTGGTGGACAAACTCTCCACTTATCATCTCGTAATTTGAAAAAAGCATGTCCTTCTTCTGTTTTATCGCAACGGAAGGAACGATATTGAGCACCTAAATCTTCAATAATATCGCTATCCCGAGAGTCTTTTCCGCCCCACGTTACCGCAAGTAAAAGAGCATCCAAATTCCCCCAATAGTATTTATCTAGTATTTGAGGAAAGGTCAACGCTTCGCTGGCCTTTTCCAGCGCACCGAAATACATTCGGACATCATTGGTATTATGAACAATAATGTGATAAGAGGGTATATACAGAAAACCGTCTTCCCTTGTTGTTGCATAATAGATAGTAAATACTCCAGTGCACGGGTTGTAAATTGATATGTCAATTTCTGAATCCGGAAATTCCACTTGGATTTCCTCAATAATCCTGAGTATATGGGATTTCCATATGGGGTTCTCAGACAAACAAGACGAAATCTCACTCTTGAGTGTTTTTATATGTGCGGTATTATTGACAGAGATTTTTTTCTTGAATCTTTGTCCAGTGGAACCATCCTCACCTCGCAATTCAGAAATAATGGTCTCATTGCTTAGCAAAGCGTTTCTTGCAAATGAACCGTGTCGAATAATATTAAGAATTTCGGAATTTGGCGCATCAAGTAGTTTTCCAAATTTCGCAGGATACCCTATTTCATAATAATCATTTTTTGGGCGAGGCTTCATACCCCCGACACTCTCGTGTAGGTAACACAAAGCTTCCTCTTCTTCCATGTCGGGAAGTAGTTCTTGAACTTCTTCGATTACATCTAAATCGCGGCTAAGTATTTGTAGACATTTTTCTTTTGTAAATATCTGTAATCCGGTATACGCAATATACTCATGCACAGGTATTTCGGGAAGTGGTGATACCTCGGATTCGTCTATCCCCACCATTTGGGCGATAGAGGCTCGCATTACGGCTACTCGTTCTTCTGCACTCAATTCATTTCGAAAATAGAATGTGACTAGAACATAATCATCAATTTGTTTTTCTTGATAAGCTTTTTGAATTGAATGGACACCATTTTCCAATGCGCTTGCGTCTTTATACCAGTACATGTCATGCCATGGGGCAATGAAACGCCCTCGCGAGATTGATAATGGATGAACAAGATTTACATGGAAATCAGTACCATCATCTGTTACAACAATTTCATACCCTTGCAATGAGAATGTTGTATCGTCGGCAAAACGAGAAAAAGGTACTAGCAATTCACCCCATTCAGTGGAGGCGATGATAACGTGTATCTCCGCATCCTTCACACCGAAGTGTTGTTTTACGCCTTCAACATATTTGTTGACTTCGTGTAACGCTTCACGAGAAGCAGCATTACTTCGCTTTATCTCTATAAGAACATGATTTCCAAACTTGTCTTTTGCGTAAAGATCAATAAATCCATTTGTTCCGAACTCATTGGGGATATACTGCTCTTTTTTAAGAAGTGTCAGATCAGATTTGAGTTTATTTATATTTAACGAGATGAGATCACGCAACTGGGATTCTTTCATAGTACCTCCTCCTATAAAAAGCATCATAGATATTATAACATTATAAAAGGCATTTTTCATATTTTTTCCCAACGAAGATAAATAGGGTTACACATAATGCACCAGTCTACTTACTTTTCTGAGGGAAAACTTTAAATATAAAAGCTTTGTATCAATATATCTATCAAATAGGTTAAGTGAATTTTAGAAGTTAAGCAAAAACAGGCTGGTAAAGTACCAACCTGTTTTTGTCCTTATGAACACTCGAGGGTTATTCGTAGTGGAACAATAGTGGAAAAAAGATTTTTCACTATGTCAGAGTATTGTTCATAGCCTACCTATAAATTGGAATTTATCTACTTAGACAGTATCAGACTATTCCTGTAGAGTTATATTAATTAATATCTGAGCCTATCTTTTTATCAACAAACTGATACCCTTTTTTAACAAAAGTATCCTGATTGTTTCGCTCTTTTCCTTTACGGTAAGGACAAACATATATCACTCTACCATCTGGTAGGGTTCTGGCGTGTCCACGGACTCCCCATGCAGGAACACTATACTTGCGACCAGAGTCAGTAGCACCGCACTTGATTATATTGCCATCTTCGTCAACAGGGACTATCCTTCTGACTAAAACAATGTGGTCGCCTTTTTTATACTCTTCACTATCACCTGATATTGATCCTCGCTGTCCTATTACTCTAATCTCTTCTGGCCGATTATTCATTTCATATTGAATCCCTACCCAAAAACTCCCCAACCAGTACGATAGCTTTGCGATGTCATCATAGCTAAAATAATCTAAAGCTTCTTTGCTGATGAAAACAGGCTGAATATACGATCCTTCATCCTGACCTATTTCAACAACGGCAGTTTCCATTTCTGTGCCAGTGTCTTTATCCACAAGACAAATTGTGAAGGCACAATAAACGCTCTTATCAATATATGTGAAAGTTGCATACATACCATATGCTGACGCTGTAGCGCGCAGATGATTAACACTGTTTAACAGCACACCAATTTGTGTATCTGTATTTAAATTACCAAATATATTCAATTCAAATTTCTTTAGTGCAACATGGTGTGCAAAGAAATCGAACTGTCTCCCTATAAAGGAAATCTTGTCAGCACCTCCATCTGTAAGGTCAAAGTAATCGGCAGGCTTTGTAAAATCAATTTGGCTTTTATTTATGGTGACTTTTGAGAAATCTATATTTTCCCGCACACATCGATCCCAATACCATTCAACCTCTTTCAATGAAGAAGGTAACCGACTGGATTTGAAATTCATTTCCTTATTACCCCCAAATTCTTGTTTATCAGCAAATACAAGTACCACTACATCTCTACTATTCTTGTGTTACTTCGCTCTCGATAACACAAGAACTAATAAAATTATATCCGAATTGAGTTAAACGAACAATCCCTTCTTTAATTGTGATGCGATCATAGTCACCTACTATGTGTCCTCGAATTAATCGTATGGATAGAGATTCCTTATTGCTTATGTCTTGTTCTAATTGGCGGTAAAGCATATTGTTTCTAAAGAAGTCATAGTCGCCGTTGCTAACACGCCCCTCAAAAGATATTTGAAGCAGTCCAAGGCGACACAAGTTCGCTACTGATGATGAGATCAAACCGAAATCGGTACACTCATCAAATTTGATTACATTGTCTTGAGCCAACATCTCCTGTGTTCCCTTGCATAGATAATAATTTGCGATTGGCAGCACTATCTCAGGAAAAGTAAATGTCCCAACTCCAGAAGGCTCTTGGTTACTTAAAATTTCTTCGTGATCACCAGTTTTGCTCGTTATGGTTAGTCCCATTTTAATTTCAGTTTTTGGCCTGAATCCCGCTAAGATCTGCGCTTCGAGTGGAGATAATTGTGTGAGAATTGAAATATATGCTGGGTGAATCAAAGATTTCATATCCGCATTGCAAGCATGGGCAATGAGATTAGCAAACATCTCTCTAAGTTCTTTGGAGCCAATGTGATACTTGCTTGCTTCCAAAGCGGGACCAATTATATTTAGTGGAGGCAGTACTAATTTTTCTTGTGGAATCTTATTATATTTCTGCGAAATCCTATCTCTGTAATCATTCAGCCAAGCATCTCTATTGATTTTCAATATTTCTAATGGAGTAAAGATAAGGTTAATTAATTTCGCCAATTGCTCCCCTGCTTCTTTTGCAGGAGCATCCAGAACTTTTTCCGCAGCTTCCACTAATGTTTTTTCAATCTCGTCAGGCATTGTCTACCATCCTTTCCGCGCAATACAACGCTATGATAATTCGTGAGTTATCTATATTGAATCTCAAACCGATCCTCATCCAGCACGACGACCTTCTGAATGAGTTGTCTGGTAAGGTTGTCGTTATACTCATCCACTATCGTTTTCTTATCATCAAGTAGTTGCCTTAATTGCGCTTGCACTGCCCCCGGAGACAACACCAACTCCGCTGCAGCCATTAAAGCTTCTGTGAAAAGGGGTTTGTCTATGTGGTTGTTCAAACTATTTACGATGGTCTGATGCAGCGTTTCCTCAACAATTGTTGGGGCATTGCAGGATTTCTTTCCCAACTCCAGTCTCGTCAGGCAGCACCAGACGATCTTCTTTTCTGCCTCTCGTGTCCAAGTGACCCTGCGGTAAAACGCACCGCAATTTCCGCAGACAAGCCGTTCGCTGAGCGCATACTTGCCGCTGTACTTTGAAAGCGGGGTTTTACCATGAATCGATTTCCGTGGAAGGCTTGCTCTCCGGGCCATTTCTTCCCGTACCCGCTGAAAGGTTTCTCGGTCAATAATGGCGGGATGACAGTCGTGGACGTAATACTGAGGCAGCTGGCCCGTATTCTTTTTGGAGCGATGAGTGAAAATATCTGTAACAAAAGTTTTTTGCAGCAGCGCATCGCCCATATACTTTTCATTTGTCAGCATATTTCGGATGACACCGTCATTCCATTTGTTATTGCCTCGAGCTGTTTTAATGCCGTCGGCTTCCAGTTCGGCAATAATTTTAGCAACACTTTTCCCTTGCAGATAACGTGAAAAAATGCGCTTTACAATTTCAGCTTCTTCAGGATCAATCTCCGGGTTTCCGTCTTTACCCTCCCGATAACCAAGGAAATTGTTGTAGTGGTAATACACTTTTCCATCTTTGAAGTTTTTACGGTGTCCCCATTTGACATTGCCGCTCATGGATTCGCTTTCCGCTTGGGCAGCGCTCATCATAAAGGTGAGAATCAACTCATTATCCATGATAAGCGTGTTGACATTTTCTTTTTCAAAGTAAACGCCAACGCCGATACTTTTCAGCTTGCGGATATATTCCAGACCATCCAGCGTATTTCTTGAAAAGCGGGAAACGGATTTAGTGATGATAAGGTCGATCTTACCCTTTTCACAGTCCTTGATCATACGCATGAACTGCTTACGATGCTTTGTTGAAGTGCCTGTGATACCCTGATCCGCGTAAATTTCCACCAATGACCACTGAGGATTGCCATTGACCCTGTCACTATAATACTCCAGCTGCGCCTGATAGCTGGACAGCTGTTCGTCGGAGCTGGTTGATACACGGCAGTAGGCAGCAACCCGAAGTCTTGAGGCATAAGCATCCACTGAAGCGGATTTTTCTACTTCAGCCGGTATTATCATAACCTTGGGACGCTTTACCTCACTCATTTCTATCTTACCTCCGCTTATATGTCAGAACGCATTTCCAGCAGCGCCAGCTTGTAGGTTGGGGAAAGCCACATCATAAACTCACAGGCAATCAAGGGGTGAGCATAGGTGCCGCCGTTTTTGCCCTGCTTGGAAGTCATCCCCGTAGCATTTGTCTGATCGATCCATTGTTTGGGCGTCACGGCAAAAGAACCTGCCTTTTGCCGTTCCATCAGCGTGGCGTATCCTTCATTGCTAAAAGCCGGATTGTGTGCCTTTTCCCATAGCCCGAGAAATTCTAAGGTATTGCGGTTTCGCATCCAGCTTTGAATCACGTGAGCTGGAGAGTCCTCTGTACAGGAACGTACTGCTTCGGTAAGGGATACAAAATCAACGGACTTGGGCTGTGTGATTTCAGGGATGGTATCTTCCACCGGCACTTCCTGCGCCTGCTTCTTTTCAGATTTTGGCGCAGTTGAAACAGGAGGAGCAACTGTCGCCCGAACAGCATTGAAATTCTCTGTGCTCGTCCCTTTTATATGAAAACGCTCATATAAAAAGCGGTCCATTTTAACAAGCTCATCCTGTGAGATTGTACCCTCGTTTAAAAGAACTGTAAGGTATTGCTCTTTGGCAACGATATACATCACAAGATTGTCACTATTCTTTACGTTCTCCAAGCAAACACCTCCACATTCTGGATGGAATCATTATAGCAGAGCTTTTAACATTTTTACAGGATTATTTCCATGTATTCCCTCTAAATGAACTCCGGCATTAGTTTTCTATCAGAGGCAATCCGGATAACAGTGTATATATAAAGTAAGGATCGGTATCCGTTGTTTCTGGCGGAAATCTATCGACATTATTGTAGCGAGGTTTTTTTACCGTTTTCATATATTCTCACTTATAATTATTGATTATCTCGAAGACATTTTTTTGCGGCCAGAGCAATTTGATAAATAATTCGTTTTTCCGTACTGGTGCAGTCCTCCAACAGTACAGCCAAATCGATCAGGTATTCGGCCGGATCACTGGTTTGATTACCATTCAACAGCCGATCCATTGTAACTTCAAGCGCATTTGTTATTCGTAGTAGTGATTCGAGGCTTGCCTTCCTTTGGGCTGTTTCAATATGACTCATGTAGGTTACGGACATATCAATTTTCTCTGCCAAATCTGCCTGTGTCATTCGCTGTTCCAACCGAAGTTCTTTGATTCTCATACCGATGATTTTAAAGTTTACTTGCATACACTTCCTCCTGTTCAAGTAGAATACAATAACATTCTACTTGAACAGGATAAGAGTGCAGCTACAGCAGCTCTAAGATATTATACTTGAACTATTTTTCTTTGGAAATGAACCACAGGCAAATCAGTTAGCCTGTGGTTCGTTTTCTTTTCATCCTGATTCGCATATAATTTTCAACATATCGTATCTGGAGGGATTTTCTATGTCTGAAAGCAAAGATTATATTAATAACCGCAAAGTAAATATCCGCGAACGTTATAAAGGTAGCGCCTCAGATAATATGGAGATTATTCCGGCGGCTCCGCAGGAAAACATCTATGACGGGGAACAACAAAAGCGCGTGGCAGTTTATGTAAGGGTTTCCACCGACGACCCACGCCAAACATCCTCATTTGAACTGCAAAAGAACCATTACACTGACTTTGTCAGCCACCATCCCAATTGGTCTTTAGTTGACATTTATGCAGATGAGGGTATTTCCGGTACATCGCTTCAACACCGCGACGCATTTCTCAGGATGATAGAGGACTGTCAGAATGGTAAAATCGATCTGATTGTAACAAAGTCTGTTTCACGTTTTGCCAGAAATATTTTGGATTGCATCGGTTATGTGCGTCAGCTGGCCGGAATGCGAACACCTGTCGGCATTTTCTTTGAGACAGAAAATATATATACGCTGGATAGCGGCAGTGAAATGATCCTATCCTTTATGGCCACGATGGCGCAGGAAGAGTCTCACAACAAAAGCGAGATCATGAACGCATCAATCGATATGCGTTTTCATAGGGGTATACTGCTGACACCGCCTTTGCTAGGTTACGATCAGGATGAAGATGGCAAACTGGTTATTAACCAAAAAGAAGCTGAAACCGTGAGGCTAATTTTCTTTATGTATCTCTATGGGTATACCTGCGTACAGATTGCCGATACCCTCACAAAGCTGGGGTGCCGCACAAAGAAAAACAACACATCATGGTCACCCGGTTCTATTTTGCAAACTCTTCAGAACGAGCGCCACTGTGGAGATGTTCTGGCCCGCAAAACGTGGACGCCTAATTACCTTGATCATAAATCTAGAAAAAATAGGAACAACCGGAATCAATATAAATGGAAAAATACGCACGAAGCCATTATTTCGAGGGATGACTTCATCGCAGTGCAACGGCTGATTAGCAATGCCAGGTACGGTAATAAAGGGATTCTGCCGGAGTTGCATGTCATACATAATGGCGCGCTGAAAGGATTTGTCGGGGTGAATCCCCGTTGGGCGGCTTTCCGAGCCGCTGATTATTGCTCGGCGTCCGACAGCGTTCATGTCGGTGAGTATATCTACCCTGAGAATGAATTGCAGATTGAAGCGAAATCTGGTGATTTTGACATGCGCGGGTTTGAAATTGCGCGGGCACAGTTCTTTGACACTGCGGAAAAGATTTGCATCACATTCTCCGCCGACTATATCGTGTTCAGCGCGAAGTGTATTAGAATGTTTGATAAAGCTCAGTACATTGAGATGCTGGTTCATCCTGGCAAACGACTTCTTGTTGTCCGACCCTGTGCAAAAGAAATGCGGCACGCAATCAGGTGGGCTAATCAAAACGACGGGCAGTATTACGCCCGCAGTATTAGCTGTGCTGCATATATTAAAACGCTGTATGAGCTCTTTGAGTGGAAGCTCTCCTGCAAATACAGAATTCGCGGCGTTTTTAAACAGAAGGATGAAGAGTCGATCGTGGTATTTGATATGCGGGAGACTGAAATCTTTATTCCTCAAAATGCGTTGGAAACAGACCTTGAAACGAAAACGGAATCGGATCTGCTTAATGGTAGGGTGGAACCGTTTACCACTGGGCCGAAAAAAGATATCATGGCGTATCCTGCCACATGGGCAAACAATTTTGGCAATAACTTTTATCGGCACTCCCAGGCGCGCGAACTCATGGCTTTTGACAGCCACGGCACCTGTAATGTTCATGAAAAGGGTCAGCCGTTTTCCGATTCCCCGCCGCTCAATATTACAAGCGCCGAGGTTGTCGGTACGCAAATCAAGCAGATAATCTTTAACATGCAACGGGAGATGGTTGACGATGGAGAAGGATGATTTTATCCCAGACGGCACTGTAGAGAATTCGGTTTTGTCTGAAACTGTTGGGCAAAAGCAATATCACGATATAGCCCTTTCTCGAGAGGAATCATTCAGCTATGAGGGATATCAGGTGGTTCGTCGTGAGTTCTTCTCTCATATACACGAGCCATCCTTCACATTTAACCGCTTTAAAATATCGTTGAATACAGCATGCCTGAAACAGCTCCCGGATGTGGACTATGTTCAAATACTGGTAAATTCGGAGGAGAAAAAGCTTGCTGTGCGTCCCCGAGGTGAAGATGAAAAAGATACTGTTCTTTGGTGTACTGCCAAGGGAGAAAAGTGCGGACCCAGACAAATCACTTGCCGTGTATTTTTTTCAAAAGTAATTCAGCTGATGGACTGGAATCCGGATTATCGTTACAAGATGCTCGGAAAGTTGATACAAAGCGGCGATGAGCAGCTTCTTGTTTTCGATCTTACGGAAACGGAAGTGTATCAGCGTGTCCTGAGCGATAACGATAAGCCACGGATGTCCCGCGCTCCGATTTACCCGACGGAGTGGCAAAATCAGTTCGGCCTCCCCGTTGAGGAGCATCGCAAGCTGCTTCAAATCAACATATTTGATGGATATACTGTGTTTGGAATCAAAGACAAACCCGATCCCCAGATAGAGCCTGTGCGGGCAGGACAGCCTGCTGGGGAGGGCAACAATGTATGACGGGAAGCTGTATGAAAAAGCCGCTAATTGTGGTCGACTTTAAAAAGTATCGTATCCGGATCCATAAAAACACACTGTTGTCTTTAGGCAGCCCAGAATATATTTTTCTGCTGGTAAATCCAAAGGAACGCACATTAGCAATTTTGCGCAGCGACCGTTTTAATCCACGCGCACATCGCATATCAGCGGTTTTACTACAGAGTGGTAAGCCGATTGAACTGTATAGCCGGTCACTTGTAAAAATACTTTGCGATGTCTGTAACGATTGGCAGGATCACAAATCCTACCGACTATATGGCGACATCATCCCAAATGAAGGAATTGTGCATTTTTATATGCCAGACGCTCTTCCTGTGAAAGGGGTTAAATTATAATCTATGATTGAATCGGAAGTTATAAAGCTGAAAATAGACAATAACTTTAAGAGGCTGATACCCCCTTTATCGGAGGAAAAGTTGTGTTTGCTGGAGCAGGATCTTATACGAGATGGCTGCCGTGAGCCGCTGTCGGTATGGAATGGTACGATTCTGGATGGCCATAACCGATATGAAATCTG
>VSSQ01000920.1_pt1 | contig 13515 bp, 8 predicted proteins | sample 4763081 | NCBI WGS metagenome assembly VSSQ01 (sample SAMN12137344, study PRJNA551015) | bioreactor metagenome | isolation source: SDC9 anaerobic chlorinated ethene degrading culture | place: USA: Knoxville, Tennesee | collected 2015-01-01
AGTTGAAAATCAACAATTTGTTATGACATCACTAAGCTTTGATTGGAACATCAGAGGAAAGAAGACCTGACAAGTCGAAAAGAAGACTTGTTAGGTCAGGTCATTGATTGTTGCAGCCAGGCCCTGTGAGAAAGTCAGGAATTACGGGCACTAGAAATAATCGTTGCGTCTTTGCGACTTTGCGTGGGGTAAGTAAGGCCTGTATTCCGTGATACGTAAGCGAGGCCCCGCGGCCTGAGCGGATAAAAAGTCAGAAGCCAACAGTTTGCGCTGACATTACTAAGCATCAATTGGAACATCAATAAAAAGAAGACCTGACAAGTTGGAAGAAAACTTGTTAGTTCAACCACCGGTTGGTGTGGACGTCCTCGGCCGTGCCCGGCACATAAAACTAAAGATCAAGTTCGAGCAGCGCAGGGCAATGATCGGAATGAACTGCTTCGGGAAGGATGCGGGCGTTGAGGAGTTTTTCGCGCAGCGAATTACTCGTCATATTGTAATCGATACGCCAGCCCAGGTTGCGGGCGCGGGCGCCGGCGCGGTAACTCCACCAGGTGTAGTGATGCGGATGCTTGTTGAAAACCCGGAAAGTATCGGTAAAACCGCTGTTCAGAAAGTCCTCCATCCATTCCCGCTCTTCAGGCAGAAAGCCTGAACTGTTGGCATTGCGCACGGGATCGTGAATATCAACGGGCCGGTGACAGATGTTATAATCCCCGGATAAAACCAGGTTCGGACGTATATCAGACAGGCCCCGGGCATAATCATAAAAGTCCTCCAGCCACTCCATTTTAAAAGCCTGGCGTTCATCCCCGGTTGTACCGGATGGATGATATACGCTCACCACGGTAACATCACCGAAATCGGCCCTTATCAGGCGGCCTTCCGCATCGTAGCGATCAATACCGATACCCTGATAAACAGCATCCGGCTTTTGCAGGCTGAGGATCCCGACCCCGCTATAGCCTTTTTTCTCCGCAGAAAACCAATGGCAATGATATCCCAGGGCTTCAAACTCCTCTGCAGGTATCTGATCCGGCTGCGCCTTGGTTTCCTGCAGGCATAGCACATCGGGCTTCTCACGCATAAGCCATGTTATCAGCCCCTTGTTCAGCGCCGAGCGCACCCCGTTTACATTATAAGTAATGATTTTCATGTTAAGGTCTTTATTTACATGCAAAAGTGGTGATAACCGGGTTAAAGCATATCGACCACCAGGGCAACGCCTGCCGCGAAGCTGAAAAGGGCAATGCCCCATAACCACCATCGCATCCGTCTGGCGCGGTTCACGGTCAGGGCCTCTGTTCTTTTCTTCAGGGACTCTGCCAGCCATGCGCTGATCAAGATGGCTCCGGCCACACCAATGACCGTGCCGGCCAGTACATCGCCCGCAAAATGAACACCGGTATAGATCCTTGTGTAAGAGATTATAATCACAGCCAGTCCCATAAAGAAGCGAAAACCACGGCTGTATGGAAGGTTCAGCACAAGGGTAGTGATGGCCGCGGCAGCCACGATACTATGCCCCGACGGGAAAGCGTTATGGTACATTTTGTACCCGGCAACGGTATGTACACCGCCCGTTTCGGCGAAAACGCGCAAGGGCCGGTCCCACCCGTCAAAAATGGTGTTTTTGAGCAGCTGCCCGAACAATCCGGTGATCACTACAGTGATTATCAGGAGCAACACAAGATCAGGCCGTGCGCGGGTCAAGAGAAGGGCCAGCAGGGAGGTAAGGATGAGCGCATCACCCAGATGGGTGAGGATGAACATGGGGTAATCGAGCCATGGCCGGTGCAGGCCGTTCAGCAAAAGGAAACTTCCCCTGTACCCTTCAATCAACAGCAATACGGACAGAAAAAGCCAGTAAATAGTTGTCAGCAAAAAAAACGGCCGCTGGTCCCTTCTGAGTACTTTTATCATGTGAATCCTCGAGTTAAAACATCAATAAACAGGCTGTATCAAATCAGCCACCGGGCCTTCAGGCCATAAAAGTAAAACGGCCCTTGGGCGCTCCCTGACGGCTAATCCTGTGAATACTCCTTTACCAGTTTCCGATAGGCCGAAAACACATTGGCCCGTGAAACAAACCCGGCATACTTCCCGTTATCGAGCACAGGCAGATTATAATGCGCGCATTCGTTGAATTTCCGGGCTACATCCTCCATTGTTTCACCAATGCTGATCAGCGGTTCGGGCATATACATCAGGTTGCGGACAAAAGTCTTATCGTACAACTCATGATTAAACATAATATCCCTGATTTCATTGATAAAAACCACGCCCAGGAAGTTGTTTTCCCTGTCAATCACCGGAAATACATTTCTTTCGGAACGGGCGATCACTTTTACCAGGTCTCCGAGGCTGGCATCGGGGCCTATGGTCAGAAAATTTGTTTCTATGAGTTTATGAATGCTGAGCCGTGAGAGCACCGCTTTATCCTTGTCATGGGTGATCAGTTCACCCCTGGCCGCCAGGCGCTTGGTGTAGATGCTGTGCGGCTCGTACAGGTTAATGGTAAGGTAGGATATGGTGGAAGTAATGATCAGCGGTATAAAGAATTCATACCCGCCGGTAATTTCGGCAATCAGGAAGATCGCGGTAAGGGGTGCATGCATCACCGCAGCCATCACACCGGCCATCCCGGCCAGGGCAAAATTGCTTTCGGGCAGGTGCCCGAATCCAAAGTGATTGATAAAGCGTGCCGTAAAGAAACCGGTAACTCCGCCCATAAAAAGAGAGGGGGCAAATACACCGCCAACGCCGCCACCGGCAGTGGTGCAAGCCATTGCCACCACCTTAAAGAACATCACCAGCAGCAAAAACCCCAGGAAGAGCCAGTGGTTCTCCCTGAACGGGTAAAAGAAGGAGTTGTTTACGATATCATCACCCCGGCCATTCAGGATGGCTGTGAGCACTTCATAACCTTCACCATACAACGGGGGCAGTAAAAAAATCAGCAGGCTCAGCAACAGGCCACCGGCCAGCAATCGTGTCATTGGTCTTCTGAGGGCACCGATCATTGACTCGATAAACATATTGGCCCTGGTAAAATACAGGGAAACAAGTCCGGTTACAATACCCAGGATTATGTAGAAGGGAATATTGGCAAGATTGAAAGGATCAGTAACGGAAAAGGAGAAAATTACCGCACTGCCCATCAGAAAGGCAGAAATGGTGGCGCCTGTTACCGCGGCTATCAGCAGAGGAATGAGTGAAGCCATGGTGAGGTCGAGCATCAACACCTCAAGTGCAAATACCACTGCTGCAACAGGGGCTTTAAAAATTCCGGCAATGGCTCCTGCTGCTCCGCAACCGATCATCAGGGTGATGGTCCGGTAATCCATACGCATCACCCGGGCAAGGTTAGATCCTATGGATGCCCCGGTCAGCACAATGGGCGCTTCAAGTCCCACAGAACCCCCAAAACCGACGGTAATGGTACTGGCAACCAGGGAAGAGTAATTATTGTGTACCTTTAAATGGCTGTTGTTTTTTGAAATGGCATAAAGAATCCGGCTGACCCCGTGAGAAATATTATCCCTGACCACGTACCTTACAAACAATACAGTAAACGCTATTCCGAACAGCGGATAGGCCAGGTAGAGCAGGTTCCCGCTCTCCGCATCAAAACCACGGGTAAGAAAATAATGGGTATAATAAACAGCATTCTTCAGCAGTACGGCCGCCAGCCCGCTCACCAATCCGATCACCAGGCTGAGGAGTAGCACAAAGTTGCGGTGGCTGATATGTTTTACCCTCCACTTGCTTACCCTTATCATTAATCCTGTTATGATCATAGGAGGCAAATATAGGGAAATTAGGCTGTGCAGTAAACACGCCGGAGAAAAATCGACCGAATTAAGACAGTAGCACCCTTAAGGCTTCTAATTATCCCTGAAGTCCTTCTTGCGGTTAAGCTTAAGGTCCTGCAACACACTTGCTTTTACCTTGATGTAGAAATTCCAGCTCTTGTAATAACCGATGGGAATCCAGTTGAAGCGCATCTCCCAGCAATGCAGGTCACGGTATACATTTACTGATGTATGAGAAAGTTTGTTCAGCTTGAAATCCCACCCCGACTGCATGGAAAATTTCCATTTGGGTGTGATGCTGACATCCCCGTTGAAACCCAGCGTCTGTATCACCTCGCTCTTGACGGTTCCCGTGGATGGCAGGTTCCGGCCTGTATAGTTCAGGTTATAGGAAATGCCCAGGTTCCAGGGATTGTTCCAGTCGATATATTGCTGTGGATTCTGCTGAAAGTTCTCCATCTCGGTCCTGGCTTCGGCGGAGGAGGCAGACCGAGGTGCCTGACTTTTCTTTTTTCCCGAAGTAAAGTCATACCTCATGGAGAAATTCCAGGCGGTATTGTCGCGCCTGAGCAGGCGGTGGTTTTTATCCCATTCAAACTGGTTCAGCCGGCGGCCGGTTTCGGTGATCACATATGGATCCCAGATACTGGAATACTGAATCTGCAGTTTCTTGAAAAGGGTGGTTCTCGCGCTGATGTTCACCACCGACCATTGCAACGAATCCCTGGCAAGATCGTAAGAAGTGCCGATGCTAAAACTCTCAATCAGCATCACTTTCTTCATCCCGGTTACCGTATCGCTCTTCGAACGCACTTTCATCTCCAGGTTGTTGCCGATGCTGAAGCTCACCCGTCCGGAACGACCGTCGGGCGGCGACCCGAAAAGCGGTGCATAATCCGATCCGCTGCCAAATACAGAATACCGCTGCATATTGCCCAGTGTATCGGACTGTACCTCGCGATAATAACCAAACGACGACTTGCCGAAATCAGGGCGCATCGACATGGAGACGGAGGGCCTGACCACATGCCTGATGGCCCTGACCGGACCTTTCTTAAACTGCAGCATCCCGTAAAGGGTGGTATTCAGCGAGGAAGTAAAGCTGAAGTCCCGCCCGGCCTTAAACCCGTCAAGGGTGTCAGTCTTTATGTAACCGACCTTATAACTTTCGCCGCTCCAGAGTGTATCGTTAATCCACGATTTGCTGACGCTCCTGCTGTACCAGCGCTCGGTGAAGTCGAACGTATTGCTCAGGGTAAAATATTTAAGGATCTTCACACTCGAGCTGACGGGGATTTTATGTTGCATGCCGTTTCGGAAAGCATCAACCATCTGAGGCCGGAACAACATGGAATCCGCAATGTTAACCTCATTGCGGGCCGACATCGAGTAGTTGACGCTGATGTTGTCGTACCACTTCAGGTTGGTCGTTTTGCCCGGCTTCCGCAGCGGATAAAAACGGTTTGCCGATACTGAAATATTAGGCAAAGTCAGGTTCACCATCTTGTTGGAGGTGTTCTGGCTGTGGCTGAGGGCCGATGTAAAGGATATTTTATCCCTGAAAAGGGTTGTCTGATAGCTTATGCTCGACTGGAAAGTATTGGTCAGCAAATCCTGGGTGGTGGTAGGATTGTATTTATTATACTGACTTGAAACAAAGTTAACATTGGCGCTGAACCTTGATTTGGGCCTTGCCCTGGGGTCCTGGCTATGATTCCAGGCCAGCCTGAAGTCGCGGTTACGCTTGAAACTGCTGGTCTCCCTGATGCCTTCGGTGTTGATGGCATAGCTGAAATTGAAAGAGCCGTTGAATTTGTATCGTTTGCGGTAATTAAACTGCGGCTTGAGCGCCCAGCTTCCCCGTGAATAGACATCACCCAGCAGGTAAAGCTCCATATAATCGTTGATCCCGAAATAATAACCGCCGTTTTCGAGGTAAAAACCGCGGTTGGCCGACTCACCGTAAGTGGGAATCCTGACGCCCGAGGTCTGGCCCCGCTTGTTGGGAAACAGCCCGAACGGCAGCACCAGCGGAAGGGGTACATCTTCAATGGTCAGGAAAGCAGGCCCGGTGACAATTTTATTATTCGGGATTACCTTAGCCTTTGTAAACTGAATGCTGAAATGAGGATGATCCAGGTTGCAGGTGGTATAAGCCCCATGCCGCATATTGCTGACGTTGGCCTCCATCTTTTTCACCACCTCCCCGTGCAGGTAGCCATCGCCTTCTTTGGTGATTACATTCTTAATCAGACCCTTGGTTGATTTAAAGTTGTAATTGATCTCTTCCGATACAAACGACTGATCCCCTTCAACAAATTCAGGCTTTCCATAGTTATTTCCCAGCGAATCTTTCAGCGGCCTGGCCTTCAGCAGATTTGTATTGAAGTCAATCTCGATGAAAGCGGCTTTCTGATGGATCTTTTCATATTTGATATCGGCATCGCGATACATGTAAACCTTTTGTGATTCAAGGTCCAGGCTGATGGAATCGGTTGCGCTGTATTCGACCTTGCTGCTGATGGCGCTTTTCTTTTTCTGAGGCTTTCCGGACTTTACTGCCTGCAGGCTGTCGGGAGGCAGTTCTGTGCGCCAGTTGATTGAGTCAAGTGCTATCCGCACCGAGTCGTTCGCCGGCAGGCCGGTTACTACTTCCTGTGCGCCGGCATCAAGGGGCTTCAGGAATAAAACACAGGCTATAACAGGTATGAGCAGCAGCATAACCGGTAAATCTGGCCGTATTTTATATGCTGTGTATCTCAATTAATGCTAAATTTGTGTGTTAAATCAGGGCTTTTACCCGCAATAAACCGGCTGCGATTTTGTTTCTATTGTAAAACACTGCGTAATGCTTGATTTATTATCAGTTAATAATAAACAACTTACGCTTCGGCACAGCTTGTAATTCCACATGGAGAACCGGGTGTCAAAACTAACGAAAATTGTGATGGTGTTTAAACGTATTATTCTAATTTTTATTCTGTTTACAGGCGCTTTCGTTTCCCGGCCTTCTCTTATGGCCCAAAAGGTGCAACGGGTTGTGATTGACGCCGGCCATGGGGGGCACGACCCCGGGGCTGTCGGCAAATTCTCGAAAGAAAAGGATATCACCTTATCTATTGCCCTTAAAACAGGCAATCTCATCAAAGAACACCTGAAAGATGTGGAGGTAATTTATACCCGCAAAACCGATGTCTTTGTAGAATTGCACCGCCGGGCCCGGATCGCCAACGAAGCCAAAGCCGACCTCTTTATCTCTATTCATTGCAATGCGAACAAATCAACATCTCCATACGGCTCAGAAACTTATGTTATGGGCCTTCACCGCAGCGATGCCAACCTGGCTGTAGCCCAGCTTGAGAATGCCTCCATCCTGCTTGAAGACGACTATCATGTTCAGTATGAAGGATTTGACCCCAGGTCACCGGAAGGTTATATCTTTTTCTCCATGTTGCAGAACGCCTTTCTGGATCAGGGCCTCGACTTTGCTTCGCGGGTCCAGGGCCATTTCAGGAATCATGTTAAACTCTACGACCGGGGCGTAAAACAGGCAGGATTTCTGGTACTTTACAAAACGACCATGCCTTCGGTACTGATAGAAGCGGGTTTTATCAGCAACGCCAATGAAGAGAAACTGCTGGCCTCCGAAAGCGGGCAAAACAAGATTGCGCAGGCGATTTTCAGGGCTGTGAAAGATTATAAACATGCCGTGGAGAAAATCCCGCCTCCCCGTTATGATGAAACAGCCGCGGCTGACGTTTCCGATGAACAGGCAGATACCAGCAGTGGCAACCCCGGCGGCGGTACAGCTTCTTCAGTAACAGGCCCGGCAACGGATCAGGCCTCAGCAACCGGACTGCCGGTATTTAAAGTACAGTTTATGATCTCTAAAACCGAGAAACGCCTCACTTCTCCAGAATTTAAAGGAATTAAAGAGATTGGCTTCTATTTTCATCAGGGAATGTACAAATACACGTCAGGCAATGAAAACTCCATGGAAGATGCGATGAAAATAAAAAAGGATCTTGATAAAAAAGGATACAGGGATTCATTTGTCATCGCCTTCTTCAACGGGGAGCGAATTAGCATTGATGAAGCCAGGAAACTTCTTAAAAACTGACTATCTTTGCACTGATAACGATGAAGCATTTTAAACTTTCAAGAGAAATACGGGTCGGACTGCTTACACTGGTTACGCTTGCCGCCTTTATCTGGAGCTATAACTTCCTGAAAGGCAGGGATGTGTTCAAAAGGCAGCGCACTTTTTACGCCGTCTATGACAATGTTGCCGGCATGATGACCGCCAATGCCATTACGATCAACGGGCTTGAGGTTGGACAGGTAAGCCGGATGTATTTTCATCCGCGGCAGCCGGGCAGAGTGGTGGTTGAATTGTTTATGTCGAACAATATTCCCATTCCGCGCAATTCCACAGCCCGCATTTACAGCTCTGACCTGTTGGGTACCAGAAGGATACAGATCATCCCCGGCGACTCGCCTGAATTTGCGGAATCAGGGGATACCCTGATCGGGCAGATGCAGCAGAGCCTTCAGGACGAGGTAAATGACATGGTTGAACCCATCATGCGAAAAACCGAAAACCTGATCACCTCTTTCGATACTGTGCTTAATGTGCTGAGTGAAATATTCAACAAACAGACCCGCGACAACCTGACGGGAACAGTAGAAAGCCTCAGGAAAACCATGGCCAATCTTGAAAGCGCAACGCTCGCCGTGGATACACTGGTTGAAAGCCAGAAAATCAAACTTGCCCGGATTATCGACAATGTAGAATCCATCAGTGCCAACCTGAAGCAGAACGGAAACAACTTCAGCAGGATACTTTCCAATGCAGCCGGCATCAGCGATACCATCGCCCGGTCGAATATTTCGGCTACCCTCTCCCGGTTGACAAGCTCAGTTGAAAGCCTTGAAAAGATGACAGCCAGGATCGAAAGAGGGGAAGGCACCATTGGTCAGCTTGTCAACAACGACAAGATGTACAACGAACTGGAAGCTTCTTCCAGGGAGTTGAAATTACTGCTCGAAGATATGCGCCTCCATCCTGAACGCTACGTGCATATTTCCGTTTTTGGCCGCAATCCCAGGAAGAACCCCTATCAGCCACCGGCTGATTAAAAAATCACAGGAAGCAGTTTAAAATACCGGAAAATCATTCTGATATTCAGGCGGTTATTTCTGAATGTACTGACAAGAATGTATTATTCAGGTATCATTCATACCAGGGGCTGCAAACAGCCGTAATTTATCCCTGCAACTTCAGGTAAATGCTTTTCCACAGTTCCAGTGCCGAGGTGATGACCGCATCAGGGAAGTCGTACTCAGGATGATGCAGGGAAGGGTGATCCGTTCCGGAACCTATGCCGAATAATGCGGCCTTGCTTTCCATGGCGAAATGGGCGAAATCCTCGCTCCAGCGGAAAGGTAATCCCGCCTCAATCAGCGGCAATCCCAGCGAGCGGGCGGCATCACTTACAAGCTGAACTGCTTCCGGATGGTTCATTGTTGCCGGGAATTCTTCGGTAAAACTGATTTCGAAACCCATGGCTGCGGCATCCGAGTGCCGGCGGACCAGTTCAGCAGCCGTGTTGCTGAGCAGTTCCATATCCTCGTTCCGGTAGGCACGCAGGGTAGCCATCAATACAGCCTCGCCGGGCGAGGTGCCAAAAGCCGGAGATCCCAGGTTGCCATAGATCAGGGTCAGCAACACAAAATCACGGTATCCTTTCAGGTCACCGTTGTTTGACAAACCGGGCAGGTCAACCATCAGGCGCGCCATTACGGCAGCGGGGCTCATCCCTTTCTCGGGCTCTGAGGCATGCGAGGTCCGGCCCTTTAACCTGATGACCATCCCGCGCGATGCTGCTGCAAAAGTTCCATTTCTGACAATCACCGAATTGAGGGGATAGCCAGGCAGGTTATGAAGGGCAAAAGCGTAATCAGGGCGGAAACCCAAAGCATTAAGCGCTTTAAGCATGGCAGCAGCACCCTGCCCCGTTTCTTCGGCAGGCTGAAACAACAGCAGCACCCGCCCCTTAGCGGGCCGGTGCAAGGAAATATATTCTGCCAGGCCGGCGAGAATGGCCGTATGCCCGTCGTGGCCACACTTGTGTGAAACCCCGGGGGTTTCCGAGGCATAGTCCAGTTGCATGGTTTCATTCACCGGTAAGGCATCCATGTCGGCCCTGAACCACACCTCAGGCCCGGGCTTGCCGCTGTCGAACAGTGCCATTACCCCATAGCCGCCTACCTTTGTCAACACCTGATCAGGCTTTAGGGAACGAAGGAAAGCATGAATACGCGCTGCTGTTTCCTGCTCCTGTCCCGACAATTCAGGGAATCGATGCAACTCATGACGCAATTCTATAAGATGCGAGATCATTTACGATATTTTATGGCAAAGATATAAGCACTATCCTTTGAATTGTCCATTTATCCAGTTTAGAAGCGTTATAAACTGCAAAAGCCCGGCTGGGATAGCTGGTGAAGTACGGACGGGACGTCCGTGATAACCGGGGACGTCCGCGCTAACCGGTTGAGACGTATGCGGCAGCTGGTGAAGCACGGACGAGGACGTCCGCGCTTACCGGCGAAAACTGTGTCAGATCCTGCCAAAATGAAATCTTAAATCATTAGTTCCTGATAATTCGCCGAATCATTTTAAATTTGCACCCGCAAAACATTTACCATTCAACATCAATTATATGGGAAGAGCATTTGAATTCCGCAAAGCGCGCAAGATGAAGCGTTGGGGAAATATGGCAAGGGTATTCACCCGGCTGGGTAAGGACATAGAAATGGCCGTAAAAGCCGGTGGACCGGATCCCACCATGAACCCAAAGCTCAGGCTGCTGATACAGAATGCCAAGAGCGAAAATATGCCCAAAGAGAATGTTGAACGGGCCATCAAGCGGGCTGTTTCAAAAGACTCAGCAGACTACAAGGAGGTTGTTTACGAAGGTTACGGCCCGCACGGAATCGCCGTGGTGGTAGAAACTGCCACCGACAATCCTACCCGCACCGTCGGCAACGTGCGCAGCTATTTTACCCGCAACGGCGGCAGCCTCGGCACCATGGGCATGCTCGACTTCCTTTTCGAACGAAAGTGTTCCTTTAAGGTTGCCATGAAAGAGGGCATCGAAATTGAAGAACTCGAACTCGAACTCATCGACTATGGCGTGGAAGAAATTTTCGTGGATGAGGGGGAAATCCTGATATATGCCGATTTCGCCTCATTCGGCCCGATTCAGAAATATCTGGAAGAAAACCATTTCGAGATCAAAACCTTTGCCTTTGAACGCATCCCCAACGACACCAAAACGCTGACACCGGAAGAACAGGCCGATGTGGATAAAATGCTTGAGCGCATGGAAGACGACGACGACGTCACCAATGTATTCCACAATATGCGGTGATAGTATGAAATGCTGATTAACCATAAAAAATGCCGGAAATTGTCCGGCATTTTTTATGGTGCCATTATCATACTTCAGGACTAACGGATCAAGGAGATGGATCCCCTAACGGGGTTAACTGTTGTGGTATTGATGTATCCGGGAACTTCAAACGTGATCACATAAACATATACGCTTGATGGTGCCGGAGATCCCTTCACTGTGCCATCCCAGCCAGCGCCATAGTCGTTGGTTTCATAGATCAGCTCACCCCATTTATTGTAGATCTGCATAAAGAACCTCGAAGGCGTCACATCTCCCAGCAGCACCGGACGGAAAATATCGTTGCGGCCATCTCCGTTGGGTGTGAAGGCATTGGGCATAATCAGTTCCAGCGAACAGGGAATCAGCCATACAGTAGATTCTCCGGTACAGCCATAGGAATTCACCACCTGCACCGTGTAAATCCCCGCATCCGATTCGGTGCGCGACTGAATAACACTGCCATCCTGCCACAGATAGGACTCGTAGCCAGGACCAGCATCCAGCATATGTGGCGTTCCTGCGCAAAGGGTATCGGCCTCCGCAAGGTTCAGCCATGGTTTCGGATTCACTTCAAGCGTCATCGGAATGGTTTGCGGACAGCCGTCGCTGTTGGTAGCTATAAGCGTATAGGTTCCTGCATCGGAGAGGCGAAGGCTTGGAAATTCCAGATCCTGAAGCGTACTGCTGAAACCTGAAGGCCCGGCCCAAAGATATGCAAGCTCCTGCGCATCGTTTGACGTTATATCCAGCAAGGTGGAATCGCCTTCGCAGTAGGTACCGGCACCGGCAGCCGATATATTTGGCGCAGGGAAAATCAATGCGCGTCCATTGATCAACAGACGGGGTACCACATATCCGGCCGAAGCATAAATCACACTCTGGCTTGATACCCAGTTGATCTCACTGTTGCCCGGAGCCAAAGCGGCAAAGTTCAGCCCGAACAACTCGGCATTGCCAGGAACCGTGGCTGAGTTATTGGCAATGGAATAGCGGATGCTCAGCGTATCAAGCGTTTGCGACAATGAATAACTAAATACACCACCGGCAAGACCCGGATGAATGTTTATCAGATTGATAAATGAGAGTACCGTGGGATCAAACCGGATAACCACAGTAAATTCCACTATATCAACAAAATTTTCAACATCAACAGGGATCACAACCGGGAAATTCATACAATATTCAACAGTATCGGCCGATACTTCCACTTCGTTGACCAGTACATTGCCTACAATAAACATCCCGGAATAGATACAACCATTTGCATCCCTTACCCAGGCGGTATGTGTACCCACTGCCAGACCACTGAATTGGGAAGCCGCTTGCCAGCCAAAGCTATCCACCTGATATTCAAGAGGCTCCAGACCTCCGTTTGCAACAATGTTCACTTCCCCGTTGGCCAGCCCGTTGGAGGCATCATTGATTTCAAGGTTGACAATTACCGGCCCCGGCTCACTCTGAATAATAAGCGCATCCGGCCAGACAGATATACAATTGAATGCATCCCTGACCTGAACGGTATAACTTCCGGCTGAAAGGTTTCCGAAGAAGGGATCATCCTGCCAGCTCGCACCATTTGTAATGCTGAACTGCAGCATATTTCCCACGGCAGTGATACTGATGGTGCCATTGGCCTCTCCGCAGGTACCATCGGTAACCATCACACCGCTGATGGTTACTCCGCCGGCATTGTTGATAATCACCTCATCCGGCCAGAGGGTCGCGCAAAGGGCGGCATCGCGCACCACAATACTGTAGGTACCCGGAAGCAGTCCGGTAAAGACATTCAATGCCGACCAGCTCAAGCCGCCGTCGATGCTGTATTCCAGGGGAGCCGTGCCGCCTGTGGCCGTAATGGTGATCGTGCCGTCGTTGTTGCCGCAGTTGGTGTTGGTGGCAATCACTTCCGTGATCTCCGCGCCGCCGGCATTGTTGATAATCACCTCATCCGGCCATATCGTCGCGCAAAGGGCGGCATCGCGCACCACAATGTTGTAGGTGCCCGGAATAAGTCCGGTAAAGATATTCACCGAAGACCAGCTCAAACCGCCGTCGATGCTGTATTCCAGGGGAGCCGTGCCGCCGGTGGCTGTAATGGTGATGGTTCCGTCGTTGTTGCCGCAGTTGGCGTTGGTGGCAATAACTTCCGTGATCTCCGCGCCGCCGGCATTGTTGATGATCACCTCATCCGGCCATATCGTCTCGCAAAGGGCGGCATCGCGCACCACAATATTGTAGGT
>VSSQ01000922.1_pt1 | contig 13479 bp, 10 predicted proteins | sample 4763081 | NCBI WGS metagenome assembly VSSQ01 (sample SAMN12137344, study PRJNA551015) | bioreactor metagenome | isolation source: SDC9 anaerobic chlorinated ethene degrading culture | place: USA: Knoxville, Tennesee | collected 2015-01-01
AAATCAACGAAGTGACGATGTGTGGGAAAACGGGGACAGTTCAGAATCCTCATGGAAAAGACCATTCCCTGTTTGTTGGCTATGCTCCACGTGAGAATCCTGTGATTGCCATCGTTGTGGTAGTTGAAAATGCTGGTTTTGGAGCTACGTGGGCTGCGCCGGTTGCCAGTTTGATGATGGAGCAATATATCAATGGAAAAATTGAACGAAAGGAACTTTACGATCGCATATCAACAACTGTTTTAAATCCTAATGTCAAAAAGAGATAGCATACAATACGCACTGGACTGGACAACAGTCTTTTATTTCATCCTGTTGGTTACAATGGGGTGGATAAGTATTTATGGTGCAAGCTATGATTTTGAATTTGAGGGTAGTATCCTTGATTTTGATCAACGTGCCGGAAAACAGTTTATTTGGATCCTGACTGCATTTGCATTGGGAGGAGCAATCTTGCTGATTGATCATCGTATCTTTAATTATTTTGCCTATGTGATTTATGCAGCAGTGATATTGCTGCTCATAATCACTATTTTCGTTGCTCCGGAAATCAAGGGTTCGCGTTCGTGGCTGGTGCTGGGTCCTGTCAGTTTTCAGCCGGCAGAGTTGGCCAAAATGGCAACTGCGCTTGCATTAGCTAAGTTTATGAGTCGCTATAATTACCGGATAAGAAACTGGCGCGATTTAATACCCCTTGCTTTCTTTGTTTTACTTCCTTTCGGATTGATTATCCTGCAGAAGGAAACAGGTTCTGCGCTCGTTTTTGTGGCGTTCTTATTGATGTTCTACAGGGAAGGAATGAAAGGTCTTGTTCTCTTACTGGTAACCTTGGCTGTTGTCCTTTTTGTAGTGGTTATTCGCTTCAGTATCTCGCCTATTGCTGAGGATAGAGGAACATGGGGGATGGTGTTGGCCATGGGTATCATCTTGCTGATTCAGTTTGTTTATGCCTATTTTTATACCCGGCACAGAAAAGAAGCACTTATTCTGATGGGGGGGGCAACGCTATTCGCAGTTGCTTCGGTTGTGTTGAATAAGTGGTTTGTAGTTAATTATGATTATGTCGCCCTTGGTGTTGCCGGGGCATCGGGAATATATTGGTTATTTGTAGAATTGTTCAAACGGTACAAGAAGTATTTATTATTGGTGTTGGTTATCTTCGTGTCAGTCGGTTTCAGTTATACTGCCGACCAACTTTTTAACCGGGTGCTGGAGCCGCACCAACAAATTCGTATCAAAGTATTGCTGAATATGGAAGATGATCTTGCCGGCGCAGGTTACAATGTAAACCAGTCGAAAATCGCTATCGGCTCAGGTGGTTTTTGGGGTAAAGGATTTCTTAACGGAACACAAACAAAACTCAAATATGTTCCGGAACAGGATACTGACTTTATTTTTTGTACCGTTGGTGAGGAACATGGTTTTATCGGATCTGTCTTCGTTTTGATTATCTATTGGCTGTTGTTGATGCGTATCCTGAAAATAGGTGAGCGACAGCGTGAAAATTTCCATCGTATTTATGCTTATTGTGTCGCCAGTATACTCTTTTTCCACCTGATGATTAATGTGGGGATGGTGCTGGGTTTGATGCCTGTAATAGGTATCCCTTTGCCTTTCTTCAGTTATGGAGGGTCTTCTTTATGGGGTTTTACAATTATGCTGTTTATTTTGCTGCGCCTCGATGCTTCAAGGCTTGAAAGAGGGATGTAAAATGAAAAAACACCGGCAGTTGGATTTCTCCGTATACCGGTGTTCTTGAGTCATATATAAATCGTCTTTCGACTACATCAGTTCAACACTTCTTTTTACGAAGTTAGCAAGCGCTTCCCCTTTCAGCATGTTGTTGGCCAGTAAAGCCAGATCGATGAGTTGTCGAATCTGTTTATTGCCCGAAGCATATTCTTTCAGAATATCGTCTTTCTTGTCTTTCAGCAAACTGATTTGATCGTTCAGCGTGTCCAGTTCTGTTTTTTCTTCAGCAGGAATCTCATCTGCTTTTTTGTCTTTATGACTATCTTTCAATGTTTTTTGTTTTTCTTCAAGGGTTGAAAGTTCATCATAAACAGGTGCTATGTTTTCTTTTACAGATGTTTCTTCGTCATTTAATATTTGGTTTACGAGGGGATGACCGGTATTGACTACTAAATTGTAGCTGTCGGGCATCTCGCCATAGAAACTCATCATACCTCCCTGCAGCGCCGACATTTCTTTCATCCTGCGCATAAATTCGTTCTGAGTAACAAAGACAGGATTAGCAGTTTCGGATAATTGTTCAAATGATACAATAAACTCTGCTTTCTCCATTGCAGGGAGTTGCGACTTGAAAATGGTAATCAACTCGTCTTTTTGTTTGTCAGTCAGTGATACCTGAGCAACTTCTTCTTTTTGAATGAGTTTCTCGACCGTGTCGCTATCCACACGAACGAAACGGGTTTTCTCAAATTTCTGTTCGAGTTGACTAACCACATGTACATCCAGCTGACCATCCATAATCAGTACATCATAACCTTTTTCTTTCGCATGTTGAATATAGCTGTACTGTTCTTCTTTATTGGTTGTGTAGAGATAAATCAGGTCTTTATTCTTATCTTGCTGATTTTCTTTAACTAAGTCCTTGTATTCTTCAAAAGTGAAATACTTGCCATCCACATTTTTCAGCAGAGCAAATTTCTCTGCTTTTTCATAGAATTTTTCATCGCTAAGCATTCCGTACTGGATAAATATCTTCAGATTATCCCATTTTTCTTCAAATTGTTCCCGGTCCGACTTGAATATTTCTGCCAGACGATCGGCCACTTTTTTTGTAATATGTCCTGAAATCTTTTTTACATTCGCATCACTCTGCAGGTAACTTCTGGATACATTCAAGGGGATATCCGGGGAATCAATTACACCATGCAGCAGGGTCAGGTAATCCGGGACGATGTTTTCCACTTGTTCAGTCACGAAAACCTGATTGCAATACAACTGAATTTTGTTGCGTTGCAATTCGATGTTGTTTTTGATTTTGGGGAAATAAAGGATACCTGTCAGGTTGAACGGATAATCTACATTCAGGTGTATGTGAAAGAGTGGATCTTCACTCATAGGATACAAATCGCGGTAAAACTGCGCGTAATCTTCTTCTTTTAAATCAGCCGGTTTTTTTGTCCACGCCGGTGCGGTGTTGTTGATTACATTATCTTCGTCCGTTTCAACTTCTTTTCCGTCTTTCCATTCCTTTTTCTTACCGAAAACGATTTCAACCGGCAGGAATTTACAGTATTTTTTCAGCAACTCACTGATTTTGGAGTCTTCCAGAAACTCCTTGTTTTCATCATCGATATGTAAAACGATGTCGGTTCCACGGTCAGACTTGATGGTATCTTCAAGGATATATTCCGGATCTCCCTTACATGACCAGTGTTGTGCGACCGAATCCTCTTTGTACGATTGGGTGAAAATTTCCACTTTTTTTGAAACCATAAAAGAGGAGTAGAAACCGAGTCCGAAATGTCCGATGATAGCCTGAGCGTCTTTTTTGTATTTCTCCACAAATTCCTCGGCTCCGGAAAAGGCAATCTGGTTGATGTATTTCTCAATTTCTTCACCGGTCATGCCAATACCGCGGTCCGAAATAGTCAGTGTCCCTTTCTTTTTATCGGCAGAAACATAAACCTTTAATTCACCTAACTCGCCTTTGAACTCGCCTACAGATGCCAGTGTTTTTAGTTTCTGAGTTGCATCAACGGCGTTGGATACCAGTTCACGTAAGAAAATTTCATGATCGCTGTATAAGAACTTCTTGATGACGGGGAATATATTATCGCTCGTTACCCCAATGTTACCTTTTGACATATATCTTATTATTTTAAATTTTATCGTTTTGCAATCCCGCCTGTGTCAAAAAAAATGCCACCGGTTATATGTCTGTCATTTTGGCATGAAGCAATGTTGGGTAGATCCTCATTGGGCCGGATAATTTGGATTTTAAAGGGGATGCGTAATTTTTTAACGTAACTTTAATATAGACCGTATTGTGGTTTTAAAAATTATGTCGTATGTTTGCGGCATAAAACATTGATGTATGAGAAAGGTGGAAGTATTTGATACAGAACTAAAGGATTTAGCAATGTTTGCCAGGGTAATTTCTCATCCTGCACGTTTAGCTATCCTGAAATATTTGGCAGAAACAAAAATCTGTATATCGGGAGATATTTCAGGTAGTCTTCCGTTGAGTCGGACAACCGTTTCGCAACATTTAAAAGAATTGCGGGACATGGGATTGATACATGGTGAAATTGACGGGTTGAAAATCAATTATTGTTTATGTAAAACAACAATAGAAGATAAATTAAGCATGTTTGATGCATTTTTTAGTCAAATTAAAAATACTGCTGTAATCTGCGAAACAGAAACCTGTAAATAAATATTAAAATCACAGGTTTGTCAGGTTTTAAAGCCGGACAAGCTGATAAAACAATTATAAAAATGAAAGTGTTAATTCTTTGTACAGGAAATTCATGCCGCAGTCAGATGGCACATGGGTGGTTGCAATCATTTGATAAAAACATCACAGTGTGTTCAGCCGGCACAAAGGCATCGGGCAGGTTGAGTGAAAAAGCCGTAGCGGTGATGAAAGAAGCCGGAATAGACATCAGTCATCACATCTCAGATCCGGTAGAGAAATACCTCGGAGAGGCGTGGGATTATGTTGTTACTGTTTGTGGTGGGGCCAATGAAAGTTGTCCGACTTTCTTAGGGAAAGTGAAAAATCGTCTACATTTGGGTTTTGAAGATCCGGGTGACGCTGTTGGTTCAGATGACTTTATCTGGAGTGAGTTCAGAAGGATACGAGATGACATCAAAGAGGCTTTTTATAAGTTGTATCAAAACGAAATTAAACCTCAGTTATGAGTACTGAATCAAAAAAGATGTCGTTTTTCGACCGTTATTTATCCGTATGGGTTGCTTTGTGTATTATTACCGGTATTGCAATTGGTAAATTGCTGCCTGTAATCCCGGAAACTTTAGGTAAACTGGAGTATGCCAATGTTTCCATACCAATTGCTGTTCTCATTTGGATCATGATATTTCCAATGATGCTAAAGATTGATTTCAGGAGTGTTGTTGATGCTGTCAAAATGCCTAAGGGGTTGACGGTTACCCTGATAACAAATTGGTTGATTAAACCTTTTACGATGTTCGGTATTGCCTGGTTGTTCTTTTTTGTACTATATAAGCTTTTCGTTCCGGTTGAACTGGCAAAAGAATATCTTGCCGGGGCGGTGTTGCTGGGAGCTGCTCCCTGTACGGCCATGGTATTTGTCTGGAGCCATTTGACCAAGGGTAATCCGGCCTATACCTTGGTGCAGGTTGCAGTCAACGATCTGATTATCATAGTTGCATTTATTCCTATTGTGACTTTATTGCTGGGAGTTTCCGGCATTGCCATTCCGTGGAATACCCTGATTATGTCGGTGGTGTTGTTTGTCGTGATTCCGTTGGTCTCTGCATATATTGTAAGAACCAGAGTGATAAGCCGACGGGGTAAAGAATTCTTCGAGAATGTTTTTCTGAAGCAATTTACGGGAATAACAATCTCCGGTTTACTGTTGACTCTAATTATTATTTTCTCGTTTCAGGGCGATGTGATTCTGAATAACCCATTCCATATTTTACTGATAGCGATACCCTTGATTATTCAGACTTTCCTGATATTCTTTATCGCATACGGATGGGCTAAACGCTGGAAATTACCACATAACATTGCAGCACCAGCATCGCTGATCGGAGCCAGTAATTTCTTTGAACTGGCTGTTGCAGTGGCGATTGTATTATTCGGACTTAATTCCGGTGCCACGTTGGTTACCGTTGTGGGTGTCCTCGTGGAAGTGCCGGTAATGCTGGCGTTGGTGAAGATTGCCAATAAAACAGCATGGGAATAAGGATTCGGGATTAGAAACCTGCCGCTTTTAATCCCAATCCGGCTTTTTCATCTAATCCAAACATCAGGTTCATGTTCTGAACTGCTTGTCCCGAGGCTCCTTTCAGTAGGTTGTCTATCATAGAAACCACGAGTAACTTATCTCCGTGTTTTTCAAGATAGACGATTGCTTTGTTCGTGTTGACGACCTGTTTTAAATCCGGATTTTTATCCGTTAAAAAGGTAAAAGCAGCATCTTTGTAATAGTCCTGATAAAGCTTATTAGCCTCTTCCAGCGACAGATTACAACGCGTATAAGCTGTAACGTAAATCCCGCGGGTAAAATTACCCCTGACCGGGATGAAATTCACGGACTTGTTGAAATCAGGTTGAAGCTGATTGATGGATTGCTCGATTTCATGTAAATGTTGATGTCCGAAAGGCTTGTATATGGAAATGTTGTTATTTCTCCAGCTGAAATGTGAAGTCGGGGATGGTTTAACCCCTGCGCCCGTTGAGCCGGTAATGGCATTCACATGAATTTCGTCGTTCAGCAAACCTTTTGATGCCAACGGCAATAATGCTACCTGAATGGCGGTGGCAAAGCATCCCGGATTGGCAACGTGTGTTGCCTTTTTTATGGCATCCCGGTTCAGTTCGGGTAAACCGTATACAAAATCATGATCCAGACTTTTTGCCCGGTAATCAGTTGAAAGATCGATGATTTTTACCTCTTTAGGAATTTCATTTGCTTCAATAAATTTTTTGCTGTCGCCATGTGCCGAGCATAGAAACAGGGCATCAACCTTATCTAAAGGTAAATCTGAAGTGAATATAAGATCAGTTTCACCTATCAGTCCGCTGTGAACTGCTGTAACCGGGTTACCTGCATTGCTGCTGCTGTTGACGAAAACAATGTCAACCTGAGGATGATAAATAAGAATTCTGAGTAATTCTCCTGCGGTATAACCTGCGCCGCCAATGACGCCAATTTTGATTTTTTGCATATCTACGGGTTCTAATATTTTTATTCTTTTAACAAATCGGGTCTCAAAAATTTGGTTCTTTCCACAGATTGGTCATGCATCCAGTTTTCAATGTTAGCCTGATGTCCGGATAATAAAATATCGGGAACTTTCCACCCTTTGTAATCAGCCGGACGGGTATAGACAGGAGGAGCCAGCAAATTATCCTGGAAAGAATCGGACAAGGCTGAAGTCTCATCGCTCATAACGCCGGGAATAAGTCGGATAATGGCATCTGCCATCATGGCTGCCGGGATTTCTCCGCCGGTCAACACAAAATCGCCTATACTGATTTCTTTTGTAATCAAATGTTCTCTGATTCTATGATCGATACCCTTATAATGACCGCACAGGATGATGAGGTTGTGAGTCAGCGATAAGCGGTTGGCCATCGGTTGATCGAACTGAGCTCCATCGGGAGAAGTGTATATTACCTCATCATAAGTTCTTTCTGATTTTAGTTTGGTAATGATGCGGTCAACCGGTTCAATCATTAACACCATGCCGGCTCCGAATCCATAAGCATAGTCATCTACGTGCCGATGTTTATCGGTAGCATAGTCACGCAGATTATGCACGTTTATCTCAACTAAACCTTTGTCCTGTGCTCTTTTGAGGATGGAAAAGTTCAGCGGACTGTGTAATAGTTCGGGAACGGCGGAAATGATATCAATACGCATTTTACCAGGTTTGAAAATGCAAAAATACAAAAAATGAAGCAATCAAAGGTTCGCAGCCAGCCATTTTCTCATTTCTTCAGACGATTTGTTCCTCCTTTCAGCATAATCAATCAATTGTTTTTCGTCAATTTTTCCGATCATGAAGTATTTGGATTGTGGGTGTGCGAAGTAAAGTCCACAGACTGACGCAGTAGGATACATAGCCCCGTTTTCTGTCAGTTTTATACCGGTTGGATCAAACTTTATTAAGTCATCCAGTTCGAATATGATGGACTGATCGGGTAAAGAAGGATAACCAACTGCCGGGCGAATCCCGCGGTAATGAACTTTGAACATCTCTTCGATATTTTCATCTTCATCGGGAGCATATCCCCATATCTCTTTTCTCACTTTGTAATGAAGCCATTCCGCAGTTGCTTCGGCAATGCGATCCGACAGGGTTTTGGCAATCAAAGCGCTGTATACATCATCATTTTTCTCGTATTCATCAGCAAACTCCTCAACTCCCAGCACGGTATTGGCAAATACGCCTATATAATCTCCTTCGGGATTGATAAAGTCAGCAAGGGAATAACAAAATCCATCATTTGCCGGTTTTTGTTGTCGCAGGGTAGGGATGCGATATTCTTTTTCATTGTGGATGATAACAATATCATCCTGTGCAGCGTATGCAGGGTATATACCCACAGAAGCATTTATTTTCAATACTTTTTTGTCCCTGAATTCTCTCAGCATGGCCTGTGCATCTTTAAATAGTTTGAGGGCTTCTTCAGCTTTGGGTCTTTCCTTTGCTGAGAACTTTTGCAGCCATCCGGTTTTACAGGAGTCGCAGTCGCAAGCCGTTTCGATGCCTTCAAATTTGCCGGGTATTCGCCAGGCCATGAAATAAAAGCTCCAGTGGATGTATGGAATGATATCAGATAATTCAATATTCTGTAATTGAATTAATCCTGTATTTTGGGGTTTCTCATTTGTAATCATAATTATTATTAAAAATTAAGCCATCATCACCAGACTCAGTGACATGACTGCCATTCCCGCGATGAGACCGTAAATTGCGACATGGTGTTCTCCATATTCTTCAGCAGTCGGTAACAATTCGTCTAATGAAATATAAACCATGATACCTGCAACAGCCGCAAAGATAAAGCCAAAGGCAGCTTCAGTAAAAAACCATTTCAGCAGGAAGAATCCGATGATAGCACCAACAGGTTCTGCCAAGCCGGAAAGAAAGGATAATACAAATGCCTTTTTCTTGTTCCCGGTTGCATAATAAACGGGAGCTGAAATAGCCAAACCTTCCGGAATGTTGTGAATCGCGATGGCCACCGCGATACTTACCCCCAATGTCGGGTTTGTCATCCCGGCCATGAATGTTGCCAGTCCCTCCGGGAAATTGTGAATCCCGATTGCCAGTGCCGAGAAAAGCCCCATCCGCATCAATTTGCTTTTGTCTCTTTTTCCTGGTTTATCGTAATCTTTTGTTTTGTTTATTTCGTGCGGGTTTTCGCCGGAAGGAATTAGTTTGTCGATGATTCCAATTAAGGCAATACCCACGAAAAATCCAAGAACAGTATACCAATAACCCGTCTTATCACCATATTCGGCAGTAAGTGCGACCTTAGCCTTGGCAAAAATCTCGATCAGCGAAACATAAATCATTACTCCGGCAGAGAATCCAAGCGAAGCTGCCAGGAATTTAGGGTTAAATTTCTTATGCAGAAAGCCGATGATGCTCCCGACACCGGTTGCCAAACCTGCAAAAAGCGTTAGTCCGAAAGCAAAAAGAAAATTAGAGCTATCCATACAATTGGTTTAATGTGAGTAAACGCAAAGGTAGGATAAAAAGTTTAAATCTGAGAATCAAAAATAGTACTATATTTGTACCCATGCATTAATTGTTGCTATGTGTCGTTGATTACTGTTGCTACCGTTTAAATGTTGAAGAAATGAAAAACGCTATTTTTGGTGAAATTTCGCCGTTGTCGGATAAGGATTGTTTTACTGTGTTCTCAAGGCTAAAGAATGCATTCACCTATCCGATACATACGCATGATAATATTTATGAGTTGAATTTTATTGAAAATGCTGCTGGTGCCCGCAGGGTTGTCGGGGATAGTGTGGAGGAAATTGGTTATCTTGAATTGACTTTGATTACGGGTCATGCATTGAGTCATGCGTGGTTAAACAACAATAAAAAGTTTAAGGATATAAAAGAAATAACGATACAGTTTCATGCAGATTTGTTGAATCATGATTTGCTCGAACGGAATCAGTTTAAGTCAGTAAAAGACATGTTTGAGAAAGCCAAATGTGGTGTGACGTTTTCGGAATCGACAGTCGAAAGATATAAAGAACGCATTGAAGAACTATCGGGAGAAAGCCATGGGGCCCATTCCGTATTAAAGTTAATCGGATTGTTGTATGATTTGTCGGTAAGTAATGATATGCGTGTGCTTTCAAGTAAATCCTTCGTAGAACAGGATGAAGATGCTTTTGATAGTCGCCGTATCAACAAGGCATATCATTATATGTTGGAAAATTATGACAAGCCCATTAAGTTGGCCGATGTGGCTGGATTGGTCAATATGTCGGAAACGGCCTTCAGCCGTTTTATAAAGAAAAGAACCGGGAAAAATTATGTGGATGCCCTGAACGACATACGGCTTGGCCATGCAACCCGTATGCTGGTAGAAACCACACACAGCATTATCGAGATTTGTTACGAATGCGGCTTTAATAATCTCTCTAACTTCAACCGTATCTTTAAGAAAAAGAAAAACTGTACCCCAAGAGAATTCAGAGACAATTACTGGAAGACCCACATCATTATTTAAAGCATTTTTCTTTGGCACAGAATTGATGGGCTCTCTATGGTTGATTACTACATTTGTTAGCTGTCAAAAAAACATTATTGAAAAGTCATAAAAGTATCAGTTTGATTCTGTGTGTATTGTTTGTTGTTTAAGTTTTAATAATCCTGATGCTATTTTTTGTTAGTTAATATGCTTATATTCAATTTGTTTTAATTGTTGATGTCACTTGGGCTATCTTTGGACTGTTACAATTCAATATACTATTTCTTGGGCAAAAAAAGCAAAGCTAAATGCAAAAAAATATCGGTAATAGGTAAAAAAACACTTGTTGCCTTCTGTTGACACATCTATTTTTGCAACAGATGATTTAGCGTTTGGTTGTAATATAAAACTCTAAAGTTTTTGCCGGCTAAACTCTATATTATGAACAATAATCTTAAAAATAATTTATACCATGACACAAAATCTTTTTTTTAATTTTTTAAGAAAAGGTGTTAAGCAATTGTGGTCGGATGAAAAAACGACCGGTCTGAAGACAATGGTAGTTATGCTGCTTATGTTAATCGGGAGTATTGGTTTTGCAAATGCTTACACTGGAAATCATTCCGTACCATCTTCAGTTGCGGTGGATGAAGTGATAAAAATCACCGGAAGAATCAGGGATGTTAACAACGATCCCATGGTTGGTGTTTCAGTGGTTCTGAAGGGAACTAATGTTGGAACAGTAACCGATTTAAATGGGAATTTCTCCTTAAATATAAAATCTTCCGCGGATGTCATCCGGGTATCATATTTAGGATACAAAACCAAAGAATTTGGAATTGGTGGCATTCGCAATTTCAATATAACGATGGAAGAAGATGAAAAAGTGTTGGATGAAGTGGTTGTTGTCGGATATGGAGCCATGAAGAAAAGAGACTTATCTGGTTCTGTATCTCAGATCAAAGCAGAAGAGATTCTGGCAGGTAACCCATCTTCCAGTATAAACCAGGCACTGCAGGGGCGTATTGCAGGGGTTATCATTAATCAAAATGACGGAGCTCCCGGAGCTGGTGTAAACATGCAGATTCGTGGTACAAACTCTTTCTCTTCGAATACACAACCCTTATATATTGTAGACGGAATTCCGTTTGAAGTACCAACAACTCCAAGAAGTGCAGAGAATACCGATGGAAGTCTGGAGGCAACTGCAAATGCACTGGCTTTTATTAATCCTCATGATATAGCTTCAATCGAAGTGCTAAAAGATGCTTCTGCAACAGCGATTTATGGCTCTCGTGGCGCAAATGGCGTAGTCCTCATTACAACTAAATCAGGTGAAAAAGGGAAACCCCGCATCGAACTTACTTCAAACCTGAGCAGTTCTGTAATCCGTAAACAGGTTCCTGTGTTGGATGGTTATCATTATGCGCTTTATCGCAATGAACAACAGGATAATGCTTTGTTTTATGATGGGTCGCCTTTTACCCAATATGTATATCCAACTCCGGGAGCATGGGCATACAAAACAAGTAACGGAGAAGTGCTGAGTGCAAAATATAATCCATCACCCGAAGATTTTCTGAATCCGGGTTGGCGTGAAGGAACTGATCCCAATGGTGGTATCTGGAGACAATGGGTTGAAGGTACCAATTGGCAGGATGAGATATTCCAAACAGCATATTCACAGGAATATAACATGCAGATTTCAAGAGCAACTGATCGTGGAAACTATGCCTTCTCAGGAAACTTTACCCAGCAGGACGGTATCATAAAAGGTACCGGCTTTGAAAGATACACCCTGCGCTCCAATACCAGTCAGAACATCTCAAAAAACATAACTGTTGGTTTAAATCTGAATTATACAAACTCGGTAACCGATTTCGCGAGAGGTAACTCGCTTGATTATAGTATTCTTCGTTCAGCTTTACTATATCCTTCTACCATATATTATGGTGATTTTTCTCAAAGCGATGAATTGTTGTGGTTATCAGCAAACCCTCGTACTTATGTCGTTTCTACAAAGAATGAACTATCAAGTGCAAATTTATTTGCTTCTGCTTTTGCAAGTATTCGTTTAAATAAAAACCTCGTTTTTCGTCAAAACCTGGGATTGAGTAATTTTGAAAGTCAGCGTAGTACTTATTCGAATCGTGACACCGGTGAAGGTGCTATCGATAAAGTAAACGGAAAAGGAGGATTGAGCAATAGCCGTCAGTCGCATACAACTACTGAATCGATGTTGACCTATAATCAAACATTTAATAACATACACAGTTTAAATGCTGTTGCTGCAGTGACATACGAGCATCGGATTAACAGTGCTGAGGCTTTGACAGCTACTCAGTTCCCAACGGACATCACAGAAAATTATGACATGGGTCTTGCGTTGGTGCCGGGTAGTTTGGTTAGCTTGAAGGTGGAGAGTAAATTATTCTCTATGCTGGGACGTGTAAATTACGTGCTAAAAGACAGATATATCCTGACAGCCAGCTTCCGTCGTGATGGTTCTAGTAAATTTTCTGCTGTAAACCGCTATGCCAACTTTGCTTCAGGAGCATTTGCATGGCGACTCTCAGAAGAGCAGTTTATTAAAAACCTGAATGTATTTGATAATTTAAAACTTCGTTTGAGTTATGGGCAAACTGGTAATCAGGCTATCCCTGATTATCAGACCATGTACACGATGCGGGTAGCAAATTATCCGCTCGGAGGTTCCGAACACAGCGGTTTCGTAAGCGATCATGCTTTCAATGAAAATCTGAAATGGGAAACTACAGACCAGTATAATGTCGGACTTGATTTTGGCTTCTGGAAAAACCGGCTGAGCTTTATTGTAGATTACTATTTCAAGAAAACAAGAGATTTGTTGCAGAATGTAAAAACTCCGCAATCGACCGGTTATGTTTCTCAAATTATCAACAATGGTTTTGTAACCAATGAAGGACTCGAATTATCAGCCAACTTCAAGGCGGTTCAAAATAAGGCCTTCAACTGGACCATTGATGCTAACTTGTCGTTCAACAGAAACCGCATTGGTGGATTATTAGCAGATCAGTTCTCAAGTCGTCTGT
>VSSQ01000925.1_pt1 | contig 13425 bp, 13 predicted proteins | sample 4763081 | NCBI WGS metagenome assembly VSSQ01 (sample SAMN12137344, study PRJNA551015) | bioreactor metagenome | isolation source: SDC9 anaerobic chlorinated ethene degrading culture | place: USA: Knoxville, Tennesee | collected 2015-01-01
CCATTTTCTGCAGTTGACTGCTGATTTCTCGTCGTATCATACACAAAGATACATTTATATTTTTGAATTTCTTTGCAAATATGGAATCTGATTCCGTATTTGCAAAGAAATTATAGACTTATTTGTGTTGTTGGAGCCCCTAAATGTGTTGGACCAACATATTGAGGGTAGAATAGGATATCTTTATTTATCAACCACTTGCCAAAATCTGTGGCAAGGTGCCCCCTTCCGCTTGCCTCTGACAATTAAAATTATGTTAAATAGACAAATTCTTAAAAACGCAACCCTCTCAGATTGCGTTACTTGCCAAAAACTATGGCAAGGTGTTCACCACCCCCACAACTCTCTCTAAATCTTCGTCACTCAAACCAGGGTGGGAGGGAAGGCATAATCCCTTCTCAAATAACTGTCCGCAAACGCTATTCTCTCTCTCCGGCTCTGTGTCCGATTCTTTGTTAAAGCTGGTATAGCAGCTGCTATCATTGTGTCCATAAAACGGTGCCTCTTCAAACACAGGTTGCATATGCATCGGTTTCCAAAGAGGCCGGGTTTCAATGTTTGCAGCCTCCATTGCTAATCTTAAGTCCTCACGAGTGAAGCCTGCAACCACAGGGTCAACCAATATACAGGTTAACCACATATTTGATTCAAATTCATCTGAAGGGTTTGTAAGGAATGATATCCCTGGTAAGCCCTGCAGCAACTTCTTATATTTATTATTTATCTCCCTTCTTGCAGAGATATGCTCATCCAGCACCAACATCTGCCCCCTTCCAATTCCGGCGCAGATATTGCTAAGCCGATAGTTGTATCCAATATGTGAGTGCTGGTAGTGCGGTGCATTATCACGTGCCTGAGTTGCCAAAAATTTGGTCACACCGGCGGCCTCGGCATTAGAACAAACCAGAGCCCCACCACCCGAAGTAGTTATTATCTTATTTCCATTAAAAGAGAGACAAGCAAACTCCCCAAAAGTACCACAGCATCTTCCCTTATATTTTGAACCCAGAGCCTCGGCCGCATCCTCAAGTACCGGAATCCCATACCTGTAGGCAATTTCCATTATTTCATCCATCTTTGCCGGCATCCCATAAAGATGCACCAGAATAATCACTTAGGCTTATAGATTATCTATCACGTACTTAATAGGGTTTATCCAATGTAGAGAATAAATGACTGGCAGATTACCTCTTGCTCCGACTGCAAAACCTACCTTTGACCCCTAAATAATCGTGCTTTTTGCCTATTCTGTATTTTAATCAGAAGATATATCTACTTGATTATATGCGAATAGGTTTCTTATGTAAGCATCAATATTATAAAACGATGTGTTATTATAATTATTATAGATTAATCTATCAATACTGCTGAATATATTCTTATTATCATTTTCAACTTTATCGATGATTTCAGTAAGGCCCATACTTTCAACTTCAAAACAAGTCACTCCTCCTGCATTTGAGTATGCAATGAGTGTTGCACAATTTTGTGGATTTGTTAAATAGAACCTTTTAGCTAAGAACTTATTATAGTTTTCTTTAATATTTGCATTAAATGGAGGAATCACAAAGTTAGAGGCGCACCACAGATTATCAAGATCGTTATATGAATTTAATTTTGTGGAAAGGTATCTAATGCCCTTGAATCTTGTATTAGAAATTATCCATTGAAGGATATTTCCAGAAACAATATACTCTTCGTGAAAATTAACATTGTGATATTTAACTCTAAAAGAAGTAGAAATAATGATAGGTATTAATTCTAATCTGTAAGATAATTCTTCTTTGTTGATACAACCTTTCCTATATTTATTAATAATCTCTTCTAAAGTAAATGATAAATCTAGAATCTCTAAATCTGAATTTACTTTAAATGAGGATGCCCATAAAGAGTTAAAGATCGGCCTATTAAGTTCAAGCCATGCAGTATATGATGTTGCGGAAAGATATAAACATGGCAATCCTTCAATTGAATATCTCTTCTTTGTAACTATTTGTCTTTCTTTAAATGGGATGTGAAAAAGATCCTTCCGGTTCAGTAGATTATCGTTGGATTCTCTTAATCTAATCAGAGGCTTACAGCTTGTAAGTGAATATGAAGTAAAATTGATTGTGGTTTTATTCTTTCTTAATAATTGCTGAATAATTCTGTAAGACTCACCTGAATTTCCAATTAAGTATTCCTCTATTGATCTAATAAGTTGACTTGAAATATCCTTAGTAGAGTTATAAACTTTTTTAGATAATTCAAGTTGTGTTTTAAGTTGACTAATGTAATTAATATAAATGCCTAAAATATATTTCAGAGATTCCAAGTATGACCCTTTGATAGAGATAAATGGTGGATTTAATTCTTTTGGAGTATCCATTGTCTTAATAATATAAAAGGTTTTAACTTAGTACAATTCTCTATAGTAATAATCACTGTATCTCCACATTCTATTTTGTGGATTACAAAAAATCGGACTCAAGGAATCATACAGATATTTCTCGTCTTTTACTTTATACTTGAAATTTATTTTTGGGAGTCCATCCGGGTGATTATCAAAATTATTAACGACATCCACTACTAAACCTATTAGTTCGTTTCTAATATCTTGTAGCTCATTTCCGAACTCTTCCTCAGCAATAAAGCGTTCTTTATCTGTAAGAACATATATAGAATTGTAATGTGCAACAGCTATAAACCTGTTAAGAATATTATTAGCTCCGCAGTGACACTGCCTGGTAAATAAATCAACATTCCGATAGGTGCTTCCTTTATGATTTTTTGCACTTTTGAAGCATTGTAAATACCCATACTGCAAGGTTTCTCCATTCTCTTCTTTTTGAAATGATTTATTTCTGAACCACTCTTCAAATCCGAAACCTTTTTCTGTCTCCCATAATCTTGGGCATTTACCAAAAAGACCGGAAGGATGTTTCCAATCGTTAGTGTTATAAGTTATTCTTGCAAATGGCATATCAGTAATAGATTAATTATTTGATAATAAAGTTCATAATAATAATTTTCTCATCCAAATATAATCTGCTTGGCTGGGCCACCTTGCCGCCGTTTTTGGCAAGTATCGGATATATAGCTATTTACTTCAAGAATTTTTCTTAGAACCTTTGAGAATAATAAAAGTACTCTAAGTAAGTCTCAGTAAAATAATAACTTGCTAAAAACTATGGCAAGGTGTTTCTTGGCTCTACCTCTCATCTCTGACAATAATAATTATGTTAAATAAAATTATCCTTAAAAACGCAAACATTTGAAATTGCGTTATTTGTAAAAAAATTATGGGAAGATGTTGCCTTTAAACAGTATGCATTTTTAGTTTTACAAAAGCTCTCATTAATGGATTAATAAATCTAAACCTTGTGTTTACACCTGTTCCAATTTTCTTTAAAATTTCGCCCCTCTCTTTTTTACAAAGTTGATTAATATTGTATGTTATATAATTGCTTTTTATTGGAGAAACTTTATTCCTATTATATTCATTTGACACATCGCTTATTTTAAAGCAATTAAATTGATCTGTTTTTGCGTGTGCACATGCATTTAATACGGATAACCATTTTGCATTTGATTTTGAATCAGTAATTGCTTTCTGGTAAGATGATCTTATTTGCTCGTTAACATTTTCAATCCCTTTATTGATTGCAATCGATAAGTATGCTTGATTAAAATAAGATCTTTTGTTTTCAATAAGCTCTTTAGCTCCAAAGTAACATAGTAAATGGACATAATGAGCATATCCCGAAGCGAACTCGATAATTTTTTCGCGAACAATTGGATCTATTGTAATTCCAACTTTCTTAAAGCCACTATCTATTATCATAGCACATTCTTGATTAGACATAACTGGCATTTTTATTTGTTTTAAACATCTTTCAATTGATTGATGACTGCCAATTAACTCTTCAACATTGTCTGCAATACCAACGAAAACTAAAGTCACATAACTAAGATTATCAGAAAGTGATTTTATTAAATCTGCGAATGAATCTTTAACCTTCTTTTTTGTATTATCAAATTCATCAAATATAAAGAGATAATTATAACGGGGGAGTTTCTTAATTAATGATTCAATATCTGAAGGTTTTACTTCAGAGTATTGTTTTATAGCACTCCCTAAATTTATAACTGATTTTTTCTCAGGCGGTTTAAAACCAATACCATCAGTCTTGTGTGAAACAGGAATTGAATCAAACACTCTTATCCATATTGATTTAAAATCATCTTGTCGGTTACATGTTATTTTTATAGGATAAATGTTTGTAATCTTAAAAGTCATTATGTTGGCTAAAGAAGTTTTTCCAACACCTCTTTCACCATATAGAATAGCATGCTGTCCTTCTAGATTTATCGAGTTTACTATTTGTTCAAGCTGATTTTTTCTTCCGTAAAAAAAATCTGTTTCATTTATTGGAGTAGAAGGTGTAAAAGCCCTGCCAATAATATCTAATTTCTCATCAATTTTGCCCATATCATAAATGAAAATCAAATTTTTTCCTCAATTATACTATATCTAATATTCAGGTTTTTCATTTCAGAATGATTAATAACAAATAGTTTACTATCGAGAAAATGAAATTTCCCTTTGTTTTTTATGCTTCCGTTACAAAACTTTCTTCTTAGACATTCTGTAAGAACAACTTTATCTAGGGAGTTGTCTTTTGAAAGATAGTATTTGTGGATTTTTCCCTTATAGATTACATCTCCTAAACTTGTTTGCACTAGTACATCCAGCTCAACACAATTAAAAGCAATTTTCTTTTTGGATTTTAATTCCAGAATTTTTTCTTTGATTTTTCTTCTTACTTCTTTTTTTGAGAGATCAATTTCTTTGTTTCTAATTTGTTTGAAAATATTTCGTTGGAAATTTTTCAATTCTAATATCTTTGAATTGATATGTCGAATTCGTTCCAATTCAAATACTCTTCCGGATAGCAGATTATCCCAATTATTTGATATTGGTAAAAAGTCATATTTTATATCAAGATAGTACTTTAGACAGATTTTTTTTAAAAATAACGACAGAATTGCACCAAAGATTATTTGTACTAAGATATAGATCAAAAAAGGGATTAATGAATTATTTATTATTTCCTCTTTGATTGAAATGCTATTTCCAATTAAAATTTGAAATAAATTGTAAAAGTTGAATGGTGCATCTAACCAATTTAATACAAATATCCCTATAAGGTGTAAGATTATTGAAATAAAAAGGACAATCCCTATTTCAGCTTTTAGTGAAGTGTCAAGTGGATTTTCTAAACCTTCTGACTTTATTATTAGGGAACGAAAAATTAACGCAGGAAGCAGTAGAAGCAATAAAATAAGGCTACTCAATAGTAAAGCATCCATCTAGTGATTCAATTAAGTCCAGTCACTACTAGTACTATTGCTGCCTTTTTCCCTAAGCAGCTCATTTTTAAAATCTTCAATGTTTGCATCGATATCATCTGTTTCGCCAGAAGATATTACATAAGATTTATCCCCCAAACTAAAAACTTCATTCTGGAGAGTACCCTTTTCTCTAAGAGCTTCATTTTTTTTGTTTTGATTTTCAGGAATTGAGAAAATCTTAAATCCAATTTTTGATTGTGGACCATTCATGTTTTAAGACAATTATTATATAGATATAATAAAAATTCAATAGAATAATGTTTTTGTTATCTGAAAATATTTATGTTATATATCAAACATGGAACCCGAATTAAAAATATGTAACTGCCCACAAGTTAGAAAATAATTTTCTCATTATCAATTATTATTTTTTTGTTAAAGAATACTTTGTGTTGTAAAATTTCTAATAGAGAAAATTGGAGGATTCAAAATTACTTATTATAGAATTACTGAAGTTCACAACATTTTCCGACTCTTCCAAATGTTTTCCAAGATATTTATAAAAAATGGTAGATGGATATCTTTATTTATCAATCACTTGCCAAAAACTGTGGCAAGGTGCCTCCTTAACAACAAAAATTATGTTAAACAGCAAAATTTATAAAAACGCAACCCTCTCAGATTGCGTTACTTGCCAAAAACTGTGGCAAGGTGTTACCTTTGATGCAGCCTAAAATACCGTTTCATAAACCAAACATAAATTCCGGCAAGGAGTGTTGCTACTGCCAGGAAGTAAATCCAGGGGCTGGTTGTAGGGTAGAGGTTAAGATAGGCAAAGTACCCAACCATGATAAGTGCTTGAATTGCCATATAGGTTAAACTCACAGTTGTATGTGGAATCTTGAGTTCGTTGGACATAATCTGGTAGAGGTGTTTGCGGTGGGCCTGGAAGATGTTCTCTTTGAGGATGAGGCGGTGGATAATGGTGAGGATGCTGTCAACACCGTAGAGCATAAGGATGATAATAAAAGAGGGGTTGCCGGTCTCGGCGATAAGTTTGCCAAGGAGAAATACAATAATGAAGGCTATAGAGACGGCGCCGACATCCCCGGCAAAGCATCGGGCCCGCTTGCGGAAATTGAAGAAATTAAACACAATTAGGGAAATTGCAATAACATAGAGGAGGTTATTATCAATAAACGGATGGATGTGGTTGTTGATCCACCAGAACGAACCCATTGCAACAAGGCTGTAGCCACCGGTAATCCCGTTAATACCATCCATAAAATTGTAGGCATTAATAATTCCGGTAGAGACAACAAGGGCTGTAACAAGATAGTACCAGGGGAGAGAGTAGAGGCCACAATCATAAAACATCAGCATCATTGCCACAAAATGGACAATAATCCGAACCAGGGAGGAGAGGTCCCACACATCGTCAACAAAGCTGATGACTGAGATCAGGGTTAGCCCGATTATAAAATAGGGAAGGGTTAGGCCGAAAAACAGGGTATATAGCAGCGCCCCAATAATGAATATCACTCCGCCACCCCTTATGGTTATATGCTTGTGAGAGCTCCTGTGGTTCGGCCTATCTATGATATTGTATTTATCAGCAATTTTAAAATAGATTAAAATAGCAGCAACCAGGATTGCTGTAATTATTGTGTAGGTAATTAATAAACCCATATTAATCGTTAAAGCTTTTTAAAGTCCTAATTAATCCCCCCTCTGCAGATATTGGAAGTTTATCCAAACCAAGTGCAGTTTTAATCTTTTCATTAGATACTACATAGTTCTCAGTAAGCTTTTGAAGCCTCAGAGAGTTAAGTGGCAGGTGAAGAAGATCACCAAGACGAGACATACCCTTGATAACTCCCGGATTTACATTCATTATTTTCGCTTTACTACCTCTTACCTCTGAGATTAACTCTATAAGTCTATTAGTAGATACCGGCTCATCATCAGCAATATTATAGATTCCTGAAGGGATGTCAGAATTGATTAACTTATTAATAATAAAACATAAGTTTTCAATAGACGTAAACGATCTCTGGTTGTTAAAAGCTCCAAGAGGCCAGGGAACTCCCTTTTTGACCACACTATATAACAGATTCAGATTCCCCTTATTTCCCGGTCCGTGAATCATACAAGGGCGCAGTATATAAACATTTTTATGCTTTAATCTCTCATCTCTCTTTTTTACAAAATCCATTATATACTCCTCTGCCATAATTTTTGACTCCCCATAAGGGCCGACAGGTGATGGTATTACGTCCTCTGTAAGTATATCGCCATTTACAACATCAGCTGCCGCCTTTACAGAACTAAAGAAGATGAAATTCCCCGTCTCCGAGTTAAGGAACCTATCAAATATCCTTTTTGTAAGGCCGAAATTAACATCAAAATAGGCTTCACTTCCCGATTTATTTCGGGTATCGTGAGCCTTTCCTGCTAGATGAATAACATCATCATATAAATCCATTGGGATGAATTCCAATTCATTCCAATGGTAATTTGCCACAACCCTTTCAGAGACATTTTGACCCAAATCAAGGGCATCTATTTCAAGATCTTCAATAGGAGAAAAATAGTTGATTAGGTTTGTGCCGACAAAGCCAGAAGCACCGGTGATTAGGATTTGCATTTATTTAATATCTCTTTTAAGATTGATAAAGTTTGCATTATTCTTAAAAATGCCCTCCAATCTGTTGATTATAACCTTTTTGTCAAATTCATTTATGTAGAATGCCTTACCATTCATCCCTAATTGATTGAGAGTTTCTTTGGGTGTGTAAAAGGCTTTAACAATATTTTCAGCTAACTTATCAGAATCACCGGCAATGGCTGTAAAGCCACATTTGGCATCATTTATAATTTTATTGCTTATTCCATTTATCATAGAAACAATCGGTTTGCCGAATGCAAGGTATGACTGTACTTTTGATGGTATGGTCAAAGAGAATATCTCTTCGTTTCTCAATGTCAGCAATAGTACGTCAGCTCGATTAAAGAAATGAGGCATCTCTTCAAGTGGATATCTTCCTAACAGGTAGATGGTGTCTGACAGACCTCGCTTTTTAATCTCTTTTTCGACCCAATCTTTTTTCCGCCCATCACCAACTACTACCCATTTAATATCCTTAATTCCCCTTATTTTTTCTGCAGCATTCACTATGGATTCAAAATCCTGGGCCTCTCCTATATTCCCCGCAAACATCACCAAGAAACCTTTTGGAAGTATTGATTTGTATTTATCTTGAGCTCCTTCTAATGGTTGTGTAAATAAATCTTCAGCCCAATTGGGCACATATTGTATTTTATCTTTAAAGTTGCCTTTTTGCATTATTGAAGGAATAAAAGCTTCAGATTGTAATAAAATCCCATCTGTTTTTTCATATATGCTTTTAACCATCTTAGTTAATCTGTTCAAAATTATTGGAGAAGACATCTTGCCCGCAGCAGTTACACTCTCTGGCCATAAATCTTGTACCCACAAATATGCACGACTTTTATAAAGTCTCTTGTGTAATAAAGCAGGATATATCTGAGTGATGGGCGAAATGGCAAAAGTAAGTGAAACATCAAACTTCTTTCTGTTGAAAGCGATAAACGCAGACGCAGCTACCACATAGGAAAGATAATTTAAAACTAATTGCAACCCTGTTCCTTTACCTCTTGGGATTAAAGGTACCCGATAAACTTTGGCTCCATAGAATTCATCTCGGTTATGGGAAAACCCCCCATACCCTTTATAAATTTTTCCTTGAGGATAATTTGGCTTGCCGGTTAATACACCAACATCATAACCACGTACGACAAGTTCTTTTACAAGATCGTTAATTCTAAAGGTCTCTGGCCAGAAATATTGACTTACAATAAGTATTCTCATTAATACTTGTAAAAGTTTTGATACATATCTCTGTATTTATCCATCCAGTTTTTCATTTCATCTAACATTGCACTGTACGAAGGTACATTCATATTAAACTTTGTAGATGATTGGAGAGATTTATCTACAGCATGCCCTTCAAAAGGATTGATATCAATATTATTCCTAATCCATATACTTTTAAACAGATTTAGTAAATCATATTTATTGATACCTGTTCCATTACTTAAATGAACTAAACCTGTCAAGTTATTGTCGATTGCTTTATCTATGGCTTTAGCAAGTTCCAAGGTTGTAACACCACCCCAAATAGCATCAGTGAACCCGTTTACTTTTCCCTCTTGGTGCATGAACCAGTGAAAAAGTCCCTCACCGTTTTGTTTCAGTTCAGGTCCAATGATCGAAGTACGAATGGTCAAATCTCTGTCATTCTCAACTTCACCCAATGCTTTACTTCTTCCATAAACATCATCTGCATCCTTGAAATCGTACTCGGTGTAATTCCCCTTCTTTCCGGAAAAAACACAATCGGTACTGATATGAATAAGCTTAGCATCAATTTCACTAGAAAGCCTTTCCAATAAGTGCGGAAAATAAGCATTAATATAAATCGCATTATCCGGATGCTGTCTCGAACCCTTAATTAAAATCCCGATACAATTCAAAATTATATCGGGATTAACTGTTTTAATCAATTCTTCTGTAGCATGTTTGTCAGTAACATCCAATACAATACTATCAGCAGTTAATTTATTACGAAAGACAACATCAACAATCTCATATTTGTTTGTTTCTTTCAAATAATGATAGGCTACGTGACCCGCCATCCCCGTAGCACCAAGTAATAATATCTTTTTCTTAGTCATCACCTTATTCTTTATGCCACACAGTTCTGTTTATATAATCCGTATATGATAAAATAATTCGAACAACTTTCTTAGAAACATTATTGGATGAATAATCACCTATCGAATGAATGGTATCCTCACCCTCCATATAATGCGATGTTACTACATCAATCGCATTTAATATCGTCTCTTTTTTTAATCCAGTCATAATAACACTTGCTTCATCCATACCTTCAGGACGTTCATGAGCCTGACGAACAGTGATAGCAGGGAATTTCAAAATGGACGATTCCTCCGTAATTGTACCACTATCCGAAATCACACAAAAAGCATTCTTTTGCAATTTAATGTACTCCAGGAACCCAAAGGGTTTCATAAATTCAACCATCGGATTATTATTGATAAATCCAATAGCTTCTAATTTCTTACGTGTTCTGGGGTGAGTAGATACAATTACTTTCCTGTGATACTTATCTACTATTGCATTCAATGAATCCAAAAGATCAGTGAAGTTCTTTTCCGAGTCAATATTCTCTTCCCGGTGAGCACTAACTATAAAATAATCACCTTTGCCAAGATTCTCTTTCTCCAGTATATCACAATGGTCAATAGCCGTTTTATGAAACTCAAGCACCTCTCTCATCGGTGATCCGGTTTTAATGACCGTTTCCGGCCTTAGTCCCTCATCAAGCAAATACCGACGTGCATGTTCAGAAAGAGGCATATTTATATCACTTAAATGATCCACAATCTTGCGATTTATTTCTTCAGGCACTCGCTGATCAAAACATCTATTCCCTGCTTCCATGTGAAAGATAGGAATTTTCCGTTTCTTAGCCGATATCACAGATAGGCAGCTGTTAGTGTCTCCATAAAGCAATACAGCATCAGGATTCTCTTTCTCCATCACCGCATCCGATTTCGTAATCACATTGGCGATAGTCTCCGATGCATTTGTCCCGGCAGCATCAAGAAAATAATCCGGTTTACGAATCTGCAATTGATTGAAAAATATTTCGTTTAATTCATAATCGAAATTTTGACCTGTATGAACGATTACCTGTTCCGTATATTTATCCAATTCATTGATCACGCAACTCAATTTGATAATTTCTGGTCGAGTTCCGATGATTGTCATCACTTTTAGCATATATCCTCCTTTATTTCGTCCAATCTCAACAGTAATTCTTTCATGCCTTCCAGATCCAGCCTTCTTGTATTGTGAGAATTGTAATCTTCAAATTTCGATATCTTTTCTTCACCTTCAACAAAGTATTTATCGTAATTCAAATCACGAGAATCACATGGAATACGGAAATAATCTCCCATATCTTCCGATTTAGCCATCTCTTCCCGTGTAACAAGTGTTTCGTATAGTTTTTCTCCATGACGGGTACCTATAACTCTCACTTCTGTCTGCGCTTTGTACAAATCCTTCAATGCTTCCGCCAGAATATTCAAAGTAACTGCAGGAGCCTTTTGGACAAATAAATCACCGTTATTACCATGCTCAAAAGCGTATAGTACCAAATCCACTGCATCATCCAAAGTCATCATGTAACGTGTCATGTTTGGATCAGTGATTGTGATTGGTTCACCTGATTTTATCTGATCAACCCAGAGCGGAATCACAGACCCTCGACTTGCCATTACATTACCATAACGGGTACAGCAGATTGTTGTGGCTGCATCATCTCCTAAAGAACGTGCTTTGGCTATTGCAACTTTCTCCATCATCGCTTTACTGATACCCATCGCGTTGATTGGATATGCAGCCTTATCAGTACTGAGAACAACCACATTTTTTACGCAATGCTCCACTGCTGAATCCAATACATTCTCGGTACCAATCACATTTGTTCTAACAGCCTGCATCGGGAAAAACTCACAAGAAGGTACCTGTTTCAATGCAGCAGCATGAAAAACATAATCCACATCCCGCATAGCAGTATCCACAGAACGTTTGTCTCGAACATCACCGATATAAAACTTCACTTTTGGATTCTGTAAACGGTGACGCATATCGTCTTGTTTTTTTTCATCCCTGCTGAAAATACGTATTTCCTTAAAATAATCTGTATTTAAAAAACGACTCAAAACAGCATTACCAAATGAACCTGTTCCACCAGTGATAAGTAATATTTTATTTGCAAATAACGACATAATTTATTGAATTTAATTCTTATAAATCTCTTATTCGTACTGAATTTTTATTTTAATAAATTGATTAACTCGTTAATTTCGTTTTTTACTTTTGCCTTTGATGGCTTTAACTCATTATTCAAACTGTAAATTACTGCATCAGCTATTGATTTACTACTATTCGGATCAAAAGTATAAGAAGGTTCAATAACTTGAAAGGTATAATCCAAATCAGCAGCTATAACATTGCATCCCGCCTCAATTGCTTCAACTAATGGAAGACCAAAACTCTCCGCAAGTGAAGGGAAAACAAGATATTGTGTACTATTTAAAATGTCAGAAACTTCTTTTCGATTAATATATCCATGATTAATAATTCTTACTCCTTTAAGTTTAGCTTGATTTATCAAATCGATAATTTGAACACAATCTTCAGGAACTGTGAGATGAAGTGTTGGTCTAATTCCTTTTTCATTCAAAAACTCCCAAGCCTTTATCAATCTAATGTGATTTTTATGTGGTGGAGCCATACTGATGTAGCTAAATGATTTTTCTATCTTGCTTTTAGTTGATAACGGTAATGGTTGAAAAAAAGGTACTATTTTGATACTTGACTGAGGAATTTTATATTTTCTCACTAGACCAGACTTTATTCTTGAATTTTGTATTAACCAATAATCAGTATTGTTTTTCACAATATTAATATAAGAAGTCTTTGCATATATAAATATGCGGGAAAGTAAATTATTCATATCTCCATCTCCAATAAATAATGGCTGATGAAAATAGGTAAATATTTTGGAAGTATGACCTATCTTTATGGGCGGTGGTACATTACCAAAACAAAGAACACTTTTGAATTTAAATCTGTTTTTTTTATAAAAAGAATATCTATTAATAATATTTGCTTTCAGAAATTTCTTCCTTGTTGATGGTATATTAAGATACTCCCCTTCGCACCTTTTATCAAATAAATAAAATACATTCAGATTTCTACTCTCCAACTCCTCAACAAGATAATCAAGAAGAATTTTACCACCTCCTATATTTATATATAAACTATCTAAAAGTATCATATTTATTCTTTAATATATTAATATAATATAATCAGTATTTGAATTTTAAAGTAATTGCTTAATTTTTTGACCCTTGGTCTTGCAAACTTAATTGAGACAAAAAGTTAAGCGACATTTTTAATTGATTCTTTTT
>VSSQ01000927.1_pt1 | contig 13404 bp, 15 predicted proteins | sample 4763081 | NCBI WGS metagenome assembly VSSQ01 (sample SAMN12137344, study PRJNA551015) | bioreactor metagenome | isolation source: SDC9 anaerobic chlorinated ethene degrading culture | place: USA: Knoxville, Tennesee | collected 2015-01-01
GACAGCGGTCAACAGCTATCTGTCTCAGTTCCTGCCGACTATTGGCGGACAGATTGAGCGGACCTTCGGAAACAGCAGTGACAAGCGGACGGAGACCTTCCGGTATGGGAACACAGACACTCTCGGAACGGACGTCAGCTACACCCTGGGGCAGGCGCTGAACAAAGTCCCAGGACTGGACTACGGACAGATTCCATACATTGACGCATGGGGCCGGACGCAAGACCAGGGCAACATCGTTTCCCGCGCGATCAACAATTTCCTCAATCCGTCCTATGTGAGCAAAGACCGCAGCGCAGAAGTAGACGACGAATTGCAGCGCCTCTATGATGCCGGATTCTCCACCGTCCTTCCGGAGCGCGCGGCGCAAAGCACCAAAATCAACGGGGACTATCTCACCAAAGACGAATATGTCAGCTACAACAAGGCCAAGGGCCAAACGGCGCTATCCCTGGTATCCCGCTTCATGAACAGTAGCGATTACCGGAAGTTCACCGACGAGGAGCGTGCGGACGCAATCGCGGACATTTACACCTACGCAAATGACCGTGCGAAAAAGTCCATCCTTGAAAGCAGGGGAGAGACCTACGACAGTGACTGGGATGCGGAGTCCGAACTTTCCGACATTCCGCAGTATCTGGCCGTCAAGGATTCTTTCTCCAAGGCATCCAAAAATCGGGACTATTCCGCCATTGATGCGCTGATTCCGAAGTATGACAATCTGACCGATAAGGCAAAGGATGTGCTGGATAGCAGCGCCGGACGTCTCGACCAAATTGCGGAGGCTCAGTCTGCAGGCGTCGACTCTGAACAGTGGTATGCGGCATACGATGTCTGGAAGGACTTTGACGATACTAAGAAGGAGGGGTACAGCGCCACCGACAAGGCCACGGACTTTGCAAAGTGGGTGGACGGGGCCAACCTGACGGACGATCAGAAAACCATGTTGAAAGACCAACTCACCTATTCCTCTGGCTTCAAAGCGTCCGCCAAGAGCTACGAGGCCCTGACTGGCGCTGGACTTTCCAGCGAAGCGGCGGCGGACGTTTATAGCATTGTTTCCTCGCTGACTCCGGCGGAGGGTAAATCCAACGTCTCCACGAAGCAGAGATTTTCTGCCATTTCCAACATGAGCGATCTTGACGACAAGCAGAAGCTGCTTGCCATGTTCGGATTCGATACGGACACGGACAACACCTATGAACGCTACGACGCAGCAAGCAAGGCGGGGATTTCGACCTCGGAATGGTCCACCATGACCGGAAAGCTGGACAGCAGCGTTTCTCAGGCGGATTTGAAAGGGGCCATCGGCTCTATGCCGTGGAGTGCATCCCAAAAGCGCGCGGCGTGGAATATCTACAAGGACACAAAACACTGGAAAACTGCAAGCCCGTGGTAAAACCCATGCCGATGCATGCAGTGTTTTTAGATGTGCGTAATGTCCAAAAAATACATTAAGTCAATTTCAGGAGGTAGCCATCATGGGAAGAAAAAGAAGTATTCAGACTGCAACGGACTTGCAAAGCGCTATTGACGATTTTGTAAAGCAGTGCGAACAAACTGGGGACCGCCCTTCCGATTACACTTTTGCAAAATTTCTCGGCATTCGTCCAACAGATGTTGCAAGATTCTATGCTGACGGTGAGGAGTATCCGGGATTTGCAGATGCTATGAAAGATTTGATTGCATATCGTGAGGATAGGCTTTGCGCCATTATGGAAAAAGACCCTAAAAAGGCCACCGCCGCAATTATGCAGCTAAAGCAGCCGCATTCAGGTGGATACACCGATTCTCAGTCGAGAGATGGTAATGCACTGAAGGTTATCATTAAGACAGAGGGCCTAGGAGAACAAGGACTAGAGGCATTTAAATAAGTAAAGGGGTGGCCTTTTTGCCACCCCTTCCTTTTGCCTGCCTTGGTTTTTCCTGCAAGGCTATTCCCAAATCGGCCACCGGCGTTTTTCCGGTATACTACCTGCGAATCCTTTACTGCTTTGGCTCTGGATCGACAGAACGCAGGCCAGCAGGCTCAATGATGACGAAACGGCGTGTATTCAACGCAAGCCCCAGGTGGGTTACAGGAGGTAACCTACGTCACCGCTGACAACGACCGCCCGCTTGTGTCGGCGCGGGAGCTGCACGGATTTTTGGAAGTCGGGGCCAGATACAACGACTGGTTCCCCAGAATGCGCGAATACGGATTTGCAGATGGCGTAGATTTCAACTTACTCAAAAATGAGCAAGTTCAAAACGAAGGCGGCAGAATGGTTTCCCGCACAGTGGAGGACGCCGCTATGTCTCTCGACATGGCAAAGGAAATCTGTATGATTCAGCGGAACATCAAGGGCAAAGAGACGCTATTTATGGCGACGGATGTTTGCGAACATTTTGAAGTCATAAACAGGAACCGCCTGATGCAGACGCTTGACGCAGACGAAAAGGGGGGTACGCAAATGAACACCCCCGGCGGAATGCAATATGTAGCGTTTGTGAATGATGCTGGTCTTTATAATCTGCTGTTTGCAATGCAGATAAAAACCCTCATTTCAATTGAGGGAATGAGCCGTGGAAACAATATGGTGACCGCTTTAGGGTATAGCAATCCGCGTGATGTTCTGGCGAAGCATTTCAAGGGCGTCGCGAAATGCTACCCCCCTTGAAACGGGCGGCGGTGTGCAGATCGACTTGTTACAGGCGAAAAAGCTGATGTCACTTTAAGTGACGGTAGCCAGACGCGCCACATGACCGCCGTCACTGAATCCGGCCTTTATTCCCTGGTCCTTGGCTCCCGCAAACCCGAGGCCCGCGAGTTCAAGCGCTGGATTACCCACGACGTCATTCCCACCATCCGCCGCCACGGCGTGTACGCAACGCCGGACACAGTAGAAAATTTGCTGAATAACCCGGACACAATGATTCGGATGCTGCAGACCTTCTATGATATAATTGCATAGGAAAGGGGGAAAAACTATGCGGGAAACAATAGTTTTTCGGGACAATTTGGAAGACATTCTTGCATTCTCAAACGGAAAACATTTGCTGACGATTAAAGATGTTTCAACATTCACAGGGAGAGATCCACGTTGGTGCAAAAAGGCCTACGGAATAGATCCCGCAAAGGGAATCAGCGCCGCAACATTGGCACGAAAATTATGTGAGTAATAATCTAATATGTGACAGCGGTATGATGCCGGAAAGAAACACGCGTTTACGATGGTTTAACTCGCCTGTGTGCGTGCCGATTGCTTTACGGTGCATACTTCCATGTCTTGAAACGAAAGAGACATTACGGCTTATTTTTGGGGGATTGATGGAGAACGTGTGGCGGCGCTTACCTACGCCAGCTCTGCGAGGTCACCCGGTTTTTCCGGCGCTCCCCCTGGTAGGGTGCGGGGGTGGGGGTGGGTGGGGCCGCCTGGGACGGCTCCGCCGCCAGAGGCCCACCAGCGCGGCCAGCGGTGAGGGATCGGCAGCAGCGCGCCGACCTGGGGCCAGTTCTAATACTGACAATCGGTATTTCACAAAAAAGAACCGCCTGCGGCCTGTGATTGGCTGCGGGCGGTTCTTTCTTTATTGGTTGGCGGTTTCCTCTGGCACATATTCCATAATGTCCCCAGGCTGGCAGGCCAGCAGCTTACAAAGGGCCGCTATTGTTTCACTACTTACCGCTTGATTCTTTTTCAATTTATCAACCGTGCGCGGATGGATTCCATTTTGTCTCAGCCAATACGTTGAGCTATGGTCGTTCCGTTCCAGAAGAGCAAATAATCTATCATACTTAATAGGCATGTGATCATCTCCATTCTTTGCCCATTGTACCACTTAATATATGTTCCCGCAAGTGAACAACTTGAACAACAACAGGCTGTTCCTTTTGTGGAACATTCACTCTTGAAATATGTTCCCGATATGGTACAATTCAATCATGAAGCAAGGTGCAATTCAACAGGCCGACAGGCCGGAAGGAGAACAACATGAAACAGTACGGATACCACGAAGTCAGGAAAATGAGCTTTGATTCACTCCGGGGCCTTTGCATCAGAAAGAACTGGTTCACAAACGGGACCAATAAAGATTATGAAGCGATGCTCAACCAGGCGGACGACGCCGAGAACATCACAACGGACATCATCGTTGAAATTGCCTCCCAGATCATCGAGAACAGCGACATGAGCAAAGATTTCATTTCTGATGAAATTTTTGAAAGTGTTTGTTTTGAGTTGTTCGACATCTGCAACACCTTCATTGCGAAAGACTGATTTCAAATCGCCCCGCCGGTCGGGCAAAAGGCCGGCAGAAAGGCAGGAGAGACAATGAGCAAACTTGAGGCCGCAATTCACCGCGTATTTGACGAACGCGGTATAACGCTCCCAAATTGGCGGATTAAGATCGACGGTATATCCGGAGATCCCAACAGCGATTACCGGCGTGTTGAGGTGCTTGTTTATAAGCCTCGCTGTCACAAGCCAATGCAGTACTGGAATCTGTGCATTGACATTGTACGTGAGTTGGTTCTTTTCGAGACGAGCACGTTTTACTATTTGTAACCCCAGCGCCGCTGCTCCGGTCCGGTAATAGGCTGGAACCCATCAAGATTTGATTTTTGGAGGGCTGACTTATGACAAAGTTTTTTATCAACTGCAAGAACCTGGACGAGCTGAAAAAGGCCTACAAGGCCGCAGCTATGAAGAATCACCCGGACATGGGCGGCGACACCGCCACCATGCAGGCAGTCAACGCCGAGTATGAGGCCCGTTTTGAAGTCCTGAAGCGCAGCCAGAACACCGCCGCCGAGGAAGACGAGACCGGCAAGACTCAGGCCACAACCGAGGCCCCGGAGGACTTCATCGACATCATCAACCACCTGCTGCACATGGACGGATTGAGCGTTGAGCTGTGCGGGCGCTGGCTCTGGATCGGCGGAAATACCATGAAGCACAAAGACGAGTTGAAAGCCTGCGGCTGCCGATGGTCCTCCACGAAAAAGCTATGGTCCTGGCATTACGCCGAGGACGGCGCGCGCTGGCATAAGTCCCATTACTCCATGCAGAAGATCAGAAGCAAGTACGGCTCCGAATGCTTCACGAAGAACACCGACGCCGCCACGCTGACGGCCTAAAAATAAAGTGGGGGCCGCAAGGCCCCCAGAAAGGAAAAGAGGTCATGAAGTAGCCTATGAAGTCGGTTCCGGCGTTTACCAGTCCAACATCGTAAAGACAGGGCAAACCCAGTTTACGTTGGTCATTGCTTGCACGATAACCGGATGGCTAATGTAATTGACATTAGAAATCTAAACAGAATAACCGCCCCGGAGGTTACGAGGGCAGAAGGAACAAAACTATGTTTGACGAAGAATTCAATACCGGAAGCAAAAGGCTTGCCATGAACCCGGCTCTCTGCGAAATCTACGACACGACAAGTAGGGCTGACAAGCTGCTTTCTATTTTCCTTGAAAAGTATTTCGATGCGACAAGCGCAGATGTGGCAGCCGATGAGCTTCGCCACGATTACGAAAAGGCTCAGCTGATTTATTATACGGTGCTGCATTTGCTTTCCGATGTGCGGCAAAGCTTGAATATTATCGGAAGGTTTGATGATGCGGACATGAGCCAGCAAACCGAAAATTGCGTAGCGTCTGCACAGGCCATCGAGGCAGACAGAATTGCCGATGAGATCACCAGAATTTCCGGCGCTGGTCATATCCCGCCGCGCCCAGTCATCGCAAGGCTCACCCAAATCAGCAATTTACCGGATGCGGAGGCGCTGCCGCTTCTGCGTGAATACTTGGAAAATATCAAGGCCGATTCTGAAAAAAGAATCGGAGCATAAAGCACAAGCACAGGCTGAAAAATTCGGCCTGTGCTTTGTTCTCAAAGAGGGTAAAATTTTCTGTAAAGGCTAAAATAAAGGCAAAATGATCTATAAAAGCATAAAAAAAGAATCATTAAAGCCTTGCGGCTCTAATGATTCTTTCATGGCGGAGAAGAAGGGATTCGAACCCTTGAAACCCTTGCAGGTTTACATGATTTCCAATCATGCGCCCTCGACCAACTAGGCGACTTCTCCATAGCTGCTCAGGAAAACTGAACGATATTCAGTTTGCTACCATATGACAGCTTTATTATTATATCAAAACCCACGAGAATGTCAAGAAAAAAGTTTTTGAATTTCGGAGAGGCCAACGTTCGCGGAAAATCAGTGGACGGCCCGATTTCAGCTGCTGCGAAAAGCGCCGAGATGCCGGAAAAAATTTGCCGACGAGTACGCCGACGGCCATGCACAGAACAACCAGACCGTTAGATACTTTTCAAAAAATTCATTCCGGCATTTCGCGCTTTTCCAAACAAGAGTCCCTTATCTGACCTTTTTCAGAATCTTCACGACCTCCTCGGCTTTCAGAACCTTACCGTAAGAAACTACTTTTCCGTCTACCACCAATGCCGGGGTAGACATTACGCCATAAGCCGCAATCTGTGAGAAATCGGTCACGTGGTCGATGGCCGTATCCATTCCGAGCTGTTGAAGCGCTTCTTTTGTAGCCGCTTCAAGTTGATTGCATTTCGCGCAGCCGCTGCCAAGCACCTTCACGTTTGCGCCCTCGGTTTTAGCGTCCTGAGCCTTTGCCATGCTTTCCGCATGGCAATTTCCTCCGCAGCAGCATGAGGATGTTTCTTCCTTCTTCTTTCCAAACAGTGACATATTCATTACGCTCCTTTATTAGTTGATGTTATGGTCAGCAGCAGCTACCCCCACAGGAGCAGGCTGATTGACTGGCTTTCCCCTTTGCGTCTTTCCAGCCCTTACCGCTAAAACAAACGTTACGGATGTGAACCTTGTATTTTTCAATATATGACACTGCCGCAAAGTAGGGACAGACAGCCGTGCAACTGCCATAAGAAAGTAAATAGTTTCTCAAGGGGACCCAGTGTAACTTAGGCCAAGTTCACGGCCAAAGCAGCAAGTGTTTCGGAAGCCGCGGCAATGTTCCAACCCCAGGCCTTTTTCAAGAGTCTAAGCACTTGGGTAAAGTAATAATGAAACGGCTCCCGCAATCCAACTCGCTCTCGACTTCCATTTTTCCTCCATGCGCGGTCACAATCGACTTTGCGATTGTGAGTCCGATACCGGCTCCCCCTGTTTTTCTGTTTCGGGATTTGTCAGTGCGGTAAAAGCGTTCGAAAATCAACGGCAGTTCGTCTTTGGGGATACCGATTCCGGTATCCTCAACGGCTAAAACGCTATTTTCTGGCGTGTCTTTCACTGTGATACAGATGTGACCGTTTGCAGGGGTATATTTGACTGCATTGGATAACAGGTTCACAATCACCTGGTTAATCCTGTCCCGATCAACATCAATAAGCGATGGCTCCCCTTGAATTTTAAGAGAAATGCCTTTTTTTGCGCTTTCCATTTCAAAATGGGAGCTGACTGTATGAGCAAGTTCCAATAAATCAACAGAAGTTTTTTTCAATTTCAGAATGTCGCTTTCCACTCTTGCCAGACTCTCCATATCCGCCACCAGTCCGGAAATTCTGCCAATTTCTTCGTAGCAGCTTCTCAGCCTTTCGGGAGTCGCCTCCCAGATGCCATCAATCATAGCCTCCAAATGGGAAGCAATGGCTGTAAGAGGAGTACGAAGTTCATGAGCGACATCCGTTGTCAGTTGTTTTCTTAAATTCTCCTGACGGTCAAGCGAATCGGCCATGTGGTTTACGGCGGCAATCAGTTCCTCCAATTCTCTCGTTTTGGTCTTGCCTTCAAAACGGATGTTATAGCTTCCCTCTGCTATTTGCTTTGCAATGTGTGCCGTCTTAATGATGGGTCGGGAAATCCGTTTTGCCATAAATCCTCCCGCGATCAACGAGCTGAGCAATGACAAACCTCCGATGATGATAAATACAAGGTTCAGTGCACTTAAGAACTGAAAGTCATTCTCACTTAAAAAATATGGCCCGTAACAGGTAATAGACACTTTTCCGACGTTCACCCCGTTTTGCTCCAGATCATATTCCCGCAGCACAAATTTGCCATTTAAATCCGGACGCATCGTTTCCATCCGGTCGGCGATTTCATCCATGATGTGCCTGCAAAGCGTCATATCATGATCTTCAGCGTCCCAAACAACCGCGCCGCTCTGATCATATAGCCGTATGACATATCCTTCATAGAGAGCGTACATCCCAACGCCATGAACATAGTCGGTATTCCATTGCTTGGTCAAGCTGTTATACTGGCGGCTAAGATTGGCAACAATATCTTCTGAGCGAACTTCCTGCTGTTTTTCGGCATATTTCTCAAATTCAATCCGAATCAGTATATTTGATAAAGCGCTGATCAATGCAATGGTAATGAGCACAATCAGCACAATCGTCCTCGTTAGCTGCGTGCGAAGGCCATGACGCATATTACTCCCCTCCAAATTTATAACCAAGGCCGTGTATGGTCAGGATATAGACAGGTAATTGGGGATTATCCTCGATTTTCCGCCTCAGATTCTTGATATGGGTGTCGATCACACGGTCATACCCGTCGAAATCATTTCCAAATACAATATCAATCAATTCCTCACGCGTGAACGCTTTCCCAGGATACTTAATCAGAGCGGAAAGAATTTTACGCTCGCTTTGTGTCAAATTAATGTCGTGGCCCTTTTTGGTTACGGAATTCTTTTCGAAATCAACGATTAAATCTCCGTTTCGCCATGAGCTTTTCACAGTCAGCGGAATTAAATCTCCTGAAGCCCGCCGCAGCACGGTTTCAATTCTGGCATGAAGCTCTTTTAAGCTGAAAGGCTTTGTGACATAGTCATCCGCGCCGAGCTGAAGTCCGTTCAGTAAATCGGGTTCCTGTGTCTTAGCGGTAAGCATGATGATCGGAACACGAGAGGTCTTACGTATCCGCGCACAAACTTCTTCCCCTGAAACATCTGGGAGCATTAAGTCAAGCACCAGCAGGGAGATGTTGTTCTTCTCAAATACCTCTAATGCTTTCCGGCCATTTTCTGCCGTATGAACCGTGTAACCCTTGCTTTCCAAAAAAGAGGTTATAACCTCAAGAATTTTGGGCTCGTCATCTACTACCAGTATGCTTTTACTTACGGTTATCATCGTCACCACCCTTTTTATTATAACATTTTAAAATGCAAAAGAGTAGCCACAAAAGCAGTGGCTACTCTTTCCATTTATGCGATTACATCGTAGCCCTGGTCCTCAATTTCCGCTTTAATCTTATCCAGCGGGCTTTGATCAGGATTGTGTTCCACGGATACCGTCTTGGCGTTCAAGTCAACCTTGACGCTGCCGACGCCCGGAAGGGCGCTTACGGCCTTCGTGATGGATTTGACGCAGTGTTCACAGGACATGCCGTTCACTTTTAATACCGTTGTTTCCATTGTATCATGTCTCCTTTCAATTTTCCACTTTGTCAGTGGCAGCTTAGACTTTACTAATTACCGCGAGGATGGCAAGGCCGCACAAGATCAAATTCAATTATTTGCGTTTTCACTACTTTAAGTCGAAGGGCTTCAGGAACTTCCACACCTGTGCGGTTTTTCCGTTTTCCTCAATGGGAACTTGCGTATACACCCATCCCTCGACTTTTTCGGGGCCAACGCCCGCATTGATGAGCGGTTCGGGGTTCAAGACGAACACGATGTCCTTATCCTGATTGCTTTTGTCATAACCGTTGGTTTTCATGTCCTTTGCCCACTCAAACATGTTGCCGTCGCCCAGTTTGACGCCGAAATGGTCGAGGGCGGTGTGGTAGTTGATGGAATCGCGGTATTTGTCGACGATGAGCTCATAGGAGGAAAGCGCCGTGGGCGTCCCGTTGACTTGATCGCTCTCTCCCAGTTTGGTTCCCACCATGAGCATCTTGCCTCCGGACATTCCGGGCATTTCCGCTTCGTAATAGGCATACTGGTCGGGCAGCTTGTCCGGGTCAAGCCCGGCATTCAGAAACGGCTCCGCGTCAAATTCCAGCATCACATCGTGTAACGGGCTTTTGCTGTAATCCTCGCTCCAGATAAAGCGTACCGAACCGTCCGGAGCCATCAGCGACCATCCCGCATTCGTTTCGTCGGCGGTCACTTGATCGGGAATTGTTTTCAGTACCTCGTCAAATGAGGCGACGGATTGCTGCCCGACCACGTCCAGCTTCTTCAGCCCTCCTGAGCATGCGGTAAGCGCTGTGATCATCGCCAGTCCTGCAGCAACTGCCGCAATCGATTTGATGTTTTTTTTCATGGTTATGCACCTTTCTCCTCTTGGTGTATCGCCTTAAATCTTTTTAGACGCAAAGCGTTTGTTAACACGGAAACCGAACTGAGGCTCATGGCCGCCGCTGCGAAAATCGGGTTCAGAAGGGGACCTCCGAACAAATACAGAACGCCTGCCGCAATCGGGATGCCGACCACGTTATAGCCGAAGGCCCAAAACAGGTTTTGTTTGATGTTGCGGATGGTTTTTTTGCTGAGATCGATTGCCGTGGGAACATCCATCAGGTCGCTGCGCATCAGCACGATATCCGCGCTTTCCATGGCCACGTCTGTGCCCGAACCGATGGCGATGCCGATGTCGGCCTGTGCCAGCGCGGGTGCGTCGTTAATCCCGTCGCCGACCATTGCGACCTTGCGGCCTTCGCCTTGCAGTTTCTTGACCTCGTTCGATTTATCTTGCGGCAGGACCTCGGCCAATATGCGGTCAATGCCCACCTGTTTGGCGATAGCGGACGCGGTCCTTTTGTTGTCGCCGGTAATCATCGCCACTTCAACGCCCATTTTGTGGAGACTTTCAATGGCCGCCTTACTGGACGCCTTGACTACATCGGCTACCGCCACGATACCCGCCAACCTGCCGTCCACAGCGACATACATCGGCGTTTTGCCCTCGCCCGCCAACCGGTCTGAAGCTTCTTCCAGCGCCGAAAGGGAAATGCCGCGTTCATCCATCAGCTTGCGGTTCCCGGCTAAAACGGTTTGCCCGCTAATCACGGCCTCAATGCCTCGTCCCGTGAGGGAGTTGAAATTGTCCACCTTGAGGAGTTCCAATCCCTTATTCTGCGCTCCTGCCACAATCGCTTGCCCAAGCGGGTGTTCCGAGCTTTTTTCTGCGGAAGCCGCGAGCCGCAGAAGGTCTTCCTGCTTTGAGCCTTCCGTGGTCAGCACGTCGGTTACCGTTGGCTTGCCCTCTGTGATCGTGCCTGTCTTGTCGAACACAATCGTGTTGATTTTGTGCGCGGTTTCCAGCGCCTCGCCGCCTTTAATCAGGATGCCGTTTTCCGCGCCCTTGCCGGTGCCGACCATAATGGCCGTGGGCGTTGCCAGGCCCAGCGCACAAGGGCAGGCGATGACGAGAACGGATATAAATAAAGTGAGTGCAAGTTCCAGATTGCCGCCTGTTCCGAAGTACCACGCGATTCCGACCACCAGCGCAATGATACAGACGACGGGAACGAAGTAGCCGGAAACGATGTCCGCCATTTGCGCGATGGGCGCTTTGGATCCCTGTGCGTCCTCCACCAGCTTAATAATTTGGGCCAGCGCTGTGTCGCTGCCGATTTTCTCAGCCTTAAATTGGATGGTTCCTGTGGTGTTAAGGGAGGCGGCATACACAGTGTCACCGTCCTTTTTGTCCACCGGCATACTTTCACCGGTTAGCATGGACTCGTCGATTGAGGTATGGCCTTCCACGACCGTTCCATCCACGGGAATCTTCGCGCCGGGTTTCACCACAATAATGTCGCCGATTTCCACTTCGTCGATGGGAATTTCCTTTTCTGCGCCGCTTTGTATGATGATCGCCGTTTTCGGCGCAAGCCCCATCAATTTCTTAATGGCTTCAGATGTCCGGCCTTTTGATACGGCCTCCAGGGATTTACCCAGCAGAATCAGCGTGATGATGACGCCCGCTGTTTCAAAATAGAGCGATTCTACTGCTCTGAACTGCCCCTGCGCGATTTTCCACGTGTTGTAAATGCTGAACAACACGGCGGCCGTGGTGCCGATGGCGATCAGGGAATCCATATTCGGGCTTCGCCGCCAAAGCGACTTGAATCCGATTGTGTAGAACTTATATCCCACGCCGATGACTGGAATCACCAGAATGAGTTCCAGCAGTGCGTAAATCAGGGAATAGTTCATCGGGTCAAGGCCCGAGGGGTAGGGGAGGTTTATTCCGTATTTTGTAAGCATGGGAACCATCGCGATATAAAGGAGCGGGAGGGAGAACACGGCGGAGACGGTGAACTTTGTCCAAAGCGTCTTGATTTCCCTCTGCTTACGCGCCCGATCCTCGTCGGCGGCGTCCGCCTTGTTGATTTCCAGCGCTTTGTAGCCGGCTTTTTCGATTGCCTCCCGAATGGCTGACAGCCGTGCCTGCTGGGGATTATAGATGACCGTCGCCTTTTCTGTGGCGAAGTTCACCGACACGCTGGCCACGCCTTCCAGCTTTTTAATTCCTTTTTCCACACGCTGTGCGCAAGCCGCGCAGGTCATACCGCCAATGGGAATGGTGACGTTCGCGTCTGCCGTTTTCTCCACCACCTCATACCCGATCTTGGCTACTGCTTCCTTAATGGCGGGGAGCTGAACCACTGCGCCGTCGTATTCCACGAACAGCTTTTCGCTGGCCAGGTTCACCGTGGCCTGTCCGATGCCGGAAAGTTTCCGCACCGTTTTCTCGATTCGCTGTGCGCAGGCGGCACAGGTCATCCCCCTTATGCTGAGTACCTGACTTTCCATATATGAATCACCTCATTGTCCATACGAGCGCGGTTTGCCGTAATGTGCATTCAACGGCGCCAGCACTCTTTGTATAAATTAGATTGTTTTTTAGTATTTGCAGAGTAAAAGCTTTTTTGCACAATAGTTGTCTAATAATATTATTGGACCCTAGAGTTGTCCTGACGGCTTCTTGCAAACATGATCTCCGCCGTATAGCCCTTTTGGGTGATGATCTTCAGGTCAAACTGAACGAAGATGTTCTTTTGCCGTTCTTTGATGACCACGCTGGTCACGCCTATAGCAGGTTCAAGCGCATTCAGTCTTGCTGCAATTGTAGCAGGTCATGCTTTCCACATAAAACTGAACTTTCATGACGACCGCGTCCCTGAAAATCGATTGTTTTCATTTCACCTTATCCTTTCGCTGTGCATTACTGACCTTGACATTATCACGGTCCCTGCTATTATTATGACATAGAATTTCAATATAGCAAGTACGCACTATAAAGTGATATAGTACCTTAAATGATACCAAGGAGGGCGTAAATTATGAAATCCAAGTGCACCGAATATAACTGTCCTGTAGACGTAACGTTGGACATGATCGGGGGAAAATACAAATCTTTGATCCTGTGGCATCTGATTGATGTCACGCTGCGCTTCGGCGAGCTGCATAAACTCATC
>VSSQ01000563.1_pt1 | contig 13403 bp, 10 predicted proteins | sample 4763081 | NCBI WGS metagenome assembly VSSQ01 (sample SAMN12137344, study PRJNA551015) | bioreactor metagenome | isolation source: SDC9 anaerobic chlorinated ethene degrading culture | place: USA: Knoxville, Tennesee | collected 2015-01-01
TCATGCCCTTATAGGGCTTAATCAAGCCACCAGCTAAGCTGGTGGTACATGACTAAAGCCATACGAAACTAGAATTATTCAATATGGAAAAAATGATAATGAAGGAGCTCAAATTGTATCTTCTAAAGTAACTGGTAATAATGAAATTACGATTAAGTATAATGAACGTGTATCAAATATTAAAGATGCTTATAGTGTTGAAGGGAATATAGTTACAGAAACTAATTTATTAGATGACTATAGAACTGTTGTAATTAAAACTGAAACTACATTGGTAAACAATGCAGTGTTAAATGTTAATGGGGAAAAGGATTCTGTAGGCAATGTATCAACAATGACATTAACAATCCCAGTATATAATGATTCAAAAATTGTTTCTATAGAATCTAATGAAGATTTAGTAGATGGAGAAAATATAACTAAAAAATATAATGGTAATTTAGATTCATTCTTCTTTGATATGGATAAAAGTTATAAAGTAAATATTAATAAAACATTTGAAGGAATAACTGATTTTGGAATTAGTATGTCAGTGAACACAATATCAAGTGGAGTTAATTTGTTTAAGCAAGGCGAAGATATCAATTTATCCATCGATGAGGAAGGATATTTAAACTTTAAAGTAAAAGATTTAAATGTTAGTTCAAAGGAAGAATTAACTACTGTTGTTGAAAAAGCTCATGGAACCTTTGGTACAGAAGAATATGTTCCTACTTCAATAAAAACTACTTTAGCAGGTAAAATTAATGATGGAAGATTACATCAAATTACTGCAGTACGTGAAGTTAATGGAATGATTAAACTTTATGTTGATGGAGAATTGGCAAGCTCTGTATATGATAAATCAAAGGTTAATCAATCAATTAACAGTGGGGAGTTAGAAGTTGCTGATGATAACTTCCGAGGAATTTTAGGAGGAATAGAATTTAGAAATAGTTCTATTTACTATGATGAGGTAAAGGAACGTTATGATAAATATAATGAGGTACCTGTAATTGAGTATGATAGAAATGATTGGATAGCAAGTGCATGTTCAGAAATGTTAGATTCAACTGGAGATGGTCCTGCATCATCAGCAATTGATGGAAATGAAAACAGCTGGTGGCATACAAACTATATAGGTACAGACCAACATTCAGAAAATCATTGGATTTCAATAGATTTTAGTAAAGAAATTTCATTTGATAGTATAGATGTATTGTCACGTGGTAAATCATCAAATGGAACTATTAAACAATATAAATTAGAAGCTAAAGTAAACGGTGTATGGGAAGTTGTTAAAGAAGGCGAATTTATAGATGGTAAAACTGATAAAATAGAATTAGAAGATAGTATTAAAGCTAGTGTAATTCGTTTAACTTCAATTTCTACATTCAACGGGCAAAACTTTGCAGCTATAAAGGAAATATATGTTTCTCAAAAAGATAGATTAGCAACACAAGAAGAAATAAATGAAGTTATCTCTTTAGTACAAGAAATAGATGAAAATAATTATACAAAAGCAACTGTAAATAACTATAAAGAAGTTGCATCAAAAATTACTTCTTTAGATGTTGCTAATACACAAGTTTTAAATATGTTAAAAGCTCAATTAGAATTAGCATATTCATCATTGTTAGAATCTAAGGACTTAAATGATTTAATAACAATATCAGAAATGCTAGATAAAGAATATTATACTGAAGAATCATGGGTAAAATTTAATGATGCATTAAATAATGCAAAAGTTGTAATAAATAATATAGAATCTACAGAAGAAAATGTAAATAATGCAAAAACTGAATTAGAAAATGCAATTAATAATCTTGTAATTAAAGAGGATGATACTGAAAAAGTTGATAAAACAGGCTTAGGAAAAGTTGTAGAATATGCTGAGGATGCAAAATTAAATGGAGCGCTTGAAGAGGTTGTTCCAGCAGTAATTAATGAATTTGAAGCAGCACTAAAAGAAGCTAAAGATGTTTTAGCTGATGATAATGCCACAGAAGCTCAAGTAGATGAAGCTACAAAAAGATTGGTTAATGTAATTCATATGTTAGAGTTCAAAAAGGGAGATAAGGCAGAACTTAAAAAGCTTGTTCAAATAATTAATGCTTTAGATCAAAGCAAATACACACCTGCAACTTGGACTTCATTACAAGCTACATTTGAAGAAGCTAACAATGTAATAGCAAATGAAAATGCAATGGAAGAAGAAGTAAGTGAAGCATATGAAAAATTAGTTAAAGCTTACCTTGATTTAAGACTAATAGCTGATAAAGCTAAACTTCAAGAGTTAATAAATAAATCTGAAAATATAGATATATCTAAATATACTAAAGAAAGTGTTAATAAATTTAATCTAAGCTTAGCTAATGGTAAATCTGTTTTAGCTAAAGAAGAAGTTACTCAAGAAGAAGTAGATAAAGCAGTGAAAGAATTAACTTTAGCTTTAGCTGGTTTAGAAGTAAAACAAGAGAATAGCGGTAATAATAACAATGATGATAATAATGACACAAGTGGTGAAAAAGGTAGTAATAATAACTTACCAAGTACTGGTGGAAGTTCCCCTATGGCTGTAGGGATATTTGCAACATTGATATCAATTGCTGGAGTAGTAGTTACAAAAAGAAAAAGTAAATAATTAAAAAGGTTTATAGGAATAGTAGGTAGAATCAATTTCAGATACAGCTACCTACTATTTCTAGAAAGATATGTTCATATATAGAAATAAGAGTGTTGACATAGGTAAGAGTATAATTTACAATGAAATCTGAATAAAGGTCATAATCTTATTTGAATTTAAATAATAAAATATGCATTTTAATGCTTCTTTTATTTAAGAATTATGATATAATTTAAATATAAATATGGTAATATAAAAAATGGGGGGATTTAATGACTACTGTAGATAAAACCTCTAGAACGCCATTATACCTACAACTTATGAATATTCTAATAGATATAATAGAAAATACTTTAGAAGAAAATGAACAAATACTTTCAGAAAGAGAAATTTGTGAAATTTATGATGTAAGTAGGACAACTGTTAGACAGGCGATGGATGAGCTTGAAAAAGAGGGATATATATACAAGGTACATGGAAAAGGTACTTTTGTATCACCAAGAAGAATGAATCAAGATTTAATTTCTTTTTATTCATTTACAGAAGAAATGAAAAAGCTCGGCAAAAAACCTAAATCAGAAGTTACTGGTTTTGAAATTATTCAAGCCGGTGATAAGATAAGTTCTATATTTAGAATAAGTAGTGAAGATTTACTTTATAAAATATCCAGAATACGAATGGCAGATGGAATTCATATGTTATATGAAACAACATATCTTCCTTTTAATAGATTTAAAGGTATTACAAGAGAGAAATTAGAAGAAAAGCCAATGTATGATGTATTAATAAAAGAATTTAATGCAAGGTTAACATCAGCAGAGGAGTTCTTTCAACCTATATTAACTAATAAATTGGAAAGTATCTATTTGGATATTAAAGAAGGATCACCAAGTTTGAAAATCGAAAGATTGACCTATGAAAATGAATCTGTGATAGAGTACACTGTTAGTGTAGCTAGAGGAGATAAATTTAAATATAGAGTAAAATTAAATAATAATTAAAATAAAAAAATTTTTTTAGGATTACTGGTAATGATGACATTAACAGATGCAGGAGGTATTAAAATGATTTTTGGAATGAATAAAGAAAAAATGGAAGGCTTAGGGGCAGTTCATACTGTCTCAGAAATAAGACAGCAACCTATGCTATGGCAAGAAACCTACAATATAGTAAAAGAAAATGAAGAGAAAATAAAGAACTTTTTAAACAGAGGTTTAAAGGAAAATACCAGAATAATTTTGACTGGAGCAGGGACTTCAGACTATGTTGGAGATACAATTTATACGTATTTAGCAAAGAAATTAAATTTAAGAGTGGAAGCTATTGCTTCAACTGACTTAGTATCAAATCCAGAAGAGTTCATAGAAGAAAATGTACCAACAATTTTAGTTTCTTACGCAAGATCTGGAAATAGTCCAGAAAGCGTTGGAGCATTTAATTTATTTAAAGATAATGTAAAAGATATATCACAACTGGTAATTACATGTAATTCCGAAGGAGAACTTGCTAAAAAGGCTTCCATAAGTGATAGAGATCTTTGTGTATTAATGCCAGAAGCTTCAAATGATAAAAGTTTTGCTATGACAAGTTCTTTTAGTTGCATGTTATTAGCATCATTATTAATATTTGATATTAATAATTTAGAGGAAAATAAGAAATATGTTGATATAGTTATTAATCAAGGAAATTCAATTTTAGATACTAAATGGGAAGATATAAAAGAATTAACAGAATTAAATTCATCAAGAGTAGTTTATCTAGGATCAGGCGCACTAAAAGGATTATGCCAAGAAATGGCTTTGAAAAATTTAGAACTTACAAGTGGAAAAGTAGTAAGTGTCTGTGAATCTGTATTAGGATTCAGACATGGTCCAAAATCAATAATTAATGATGAAACTTTAGTTATATTTATGAATTCTACCAATAGATACACTAATCTTTATGATATGGATCTTATAAAAGAAATAAATGGTGATTCAGGGAATCATAAATTGGCGGTAATAAGTTATGAAAAAAATGAAGAGTTAAAGGATGTCTGTGATAAATATATAGGAATAGACGGACAAACAATTCCAGAAGTATATACAGTATTTAATTATATGTTATTTGGACAAATTTTTGGATTATTTAATTCAATTAGATTAGGAATTTCACCAGACAATCCAAGACCAGATGGAACAGTTAATAGAGTTGTTAAGGGAGTAGTTATTCATAAATACAATAAATAAGTTTATATGAAAGCTTTAGTTAAAGTTAACAAAAGAAAAATAATTTTTATATATTGTAAAAATCAAAAAATTTCACTAAGAGGAGTTGAAGTAAATGATGAAAATATTATCAACAAGAGAAATGTTAAAAAAGGCTCAAAGAGAAGGGTATGCTGTACCAGCATTTAATATTCATAACCTAGAAACATTACAAGTAGTGGTAGAAACAGCAGCAGAATTACAATCACCAGTAATTTTAGCAGGAACACCATCAACAATAGATTACGCAGGTGGAGAATACATTGTGGCAATGGCTCAAGTTGCAGCCAAAAAACACAATATTCCAATAGCTATACACTTAGATCACTTTGAAGATGTAGAAGAAATAAAGCATTATGTAAATATGGGCTTTAACTCAACTATGATAGATGCATCACACTCATCATATGAAGATAATATAAAAACTGTTAAAGAAGTAGTAGAATATGCACATAAGTATGATGCAACAGTAGAAGCGGAGCTTGGAAGATTAGGCGGACAAGAAGATGATTTAGTAGTAGATGAAAAAGATGCAATGTACACTAATCCACAACAAGCAAAGGAATTTGTTGAAAAAACAGGAATAGATTCATTAGCAATAGCAATAGGAACAGCTCATGGATTATATAAAGGCGAAGCAAAGCTTGATTTTGATAGATTAAAGGAAATAAGAGATATGGTAGATGTTCCACTAGTATTACATGGAGCATCAGATGTACCAGATGAGTTAGTTAAAAAAGCAATTTCTCTTGGAATATGCAAGGTTAATGTAGCAACAGATTTAAAAATACCATTCTCTGATGCAGTAAAGAAATTCTTTAATGAACATCCAGATGCTAATGATCCTAGAAAGTATATGACACCTGGAAAAGAAGCTATGAAAAAGATAGTTGAGCATAAGATAATGGTTTGCGGAAGTAATGGTAAGGCTTAATTAAATAAGTCGTTTATTAGTAATTATACAGTAAGTGTATAATTAATTGTTAATTGGTATATATAAATTGCAGTAAAATTGAGAGAAAATAATATTAAAGCACCTGCTAAAATATTATTTTCTTTCATATATAAATGAAGTTTTAGGGATATAAATAATCCTTAAATATATAAATAATAAGGGGTGAAGAAATGATACATCCAATGAAGGATATCGTTAATAGATATAAAAATGGTGAAAATGTAGGAATATTTTCTGTATGTTGCTCTAATAATTATGTAATAGAAGCAAGTATGGAAAAGCTTTTAAATAAAAATATACCGCTTTTAGTAGAAGCAACAGCAAATCAAGTTGACCAATTTGGTGGATACACTGGAATGAAACCAAAAGATTATGTAGAGTATATTTATAAAATAGCAGAAAGAATAGGATTTCCAAAAGAAAGAATAATTTTAGGAGGAGATCATTTAGGACCATTAACCTGGAAAAATATAGATCCAAGTGAAGCTATGGAAAATGCTAAAAGTTTAATAAGAGAATATGTTTTAGCAGGATTCACCAAAATTCATATAGATACAAGTATGCCACTAAAAGGAGATATTGAAAGTGGTAAATTTGGAGATGCATTAATAGCTGATAGAGCATCAGTGCTATGTAAAATTGCAGAAGAAGCATACTTAGAGCTAAAAGAAGAAAACAAAAATGCTCTTCATCCAGTTTATATTATAGGTAGTGAAGTTCCGATACCAGGAGGAGCACAAGTTGAAGAAGAAGAAGAAGGCCCAAAGGTTACTAGCGTAGAAGGTTTTAAGACTACAGTAGAAACATTCAAATCTGCATTTGAAAGCTATGGGGTAGGAGATGCTTGGGAATATGTAATAGGTGTTGTAGTACAACCAGGTGTTGAGTTTAGCAGTGATGAAGTGTGGAATTATAACAGAGAAGAAGCTAAAGAATTAATAAATGGATTAAAAGATTATCCACAATTAATATTTGAAGCACATTCAACTGATTATCAAACACCTAAAGCTCTAAAACAAATGGTTGAAGATGGGTTTATAATATTAAAAGTTGGACCAGCCTTAACATTTGGCTTTAGAGAAGGTATATTTGCATTAAATCTTATTGAAAATGAAATATTAAAATACGATTCAAATGCAGAATTATCTAATTTTATGGAAATATTAGATTTTAGTATGGTAAAGAATCCAAAAGATTGGGTACATCACTATTCAGGTACAGGAGAAAAAGTAAAAATAGAAAGAAAATATAGCTTATCTGATAGAGCGAGATATTATATGCCTAAAGATGAAGTTAACTTTGCTTTAGAAAAGCTTATGAGTAATTTAGAAGGAATGGAAATTCCGATAACAGTTATAAGTCAATTTATGCATGAACAATATAAAAAGGTTAGAGAAGGATTATTAAAGCCAAATGCTAAGGAATTATTAAAAGATAGAATTGGTGAATATTTAGATGACTATATATATGCCATTGAAGCTAATTGTGAAACAACCTTATAGAGAACAGTTCACAAGGTATAATTCACAGTTTCTGATTATAATAAGTAATGGGAACAGGAAAAAGGTAGCAAGGAACATAGAATAAAAAGCTAAATAAAAAAAAGTGAAAGTCTATCTACTTTAGACGAGCTTCAGTAGATAGGCTTTCATACTAATTAAATTATAAATATGTTCACTTTACTAAATATTCAATACTTACAATTCAAACTCCAGAATTTAATTGATATAAGATAAATTTTATTAAAAAACGAATTAAGATCTTCTTTATATATATTGTTACAATTTTTATTTTCAGAATATTTAGAATAAAACAACTTGGGATAAATTAACTGATATAATAATATAGGGGATAAATAGGTTAAATTTATTTATATAGGAGGATTTTGGTATGTTCCAATTTGAAACTCAATTAAAAAAGCTCAAGCATGAGGTATTGACAGAAGTTGCTAAACTAGCTAAGGATGGAAATCTAACAACAGAATCAATTGAAAAAATTCCTTATGAAATTATTAAGGGGGATACAGCTATGTATAGATGCTGTGTCTATAAAGAAAGAGCCATTGTTTTAGAAAGAGCTAAGCTAGCAGCAGGGTATTTAGCTAATGGAGATAATATAGATGATGAATTTGTTGATATCAAAGAAGATGATCAAATAATATATGTCATTGAAGCAGCTTGTGATAGATGCCCTATAAATAAATATAGTGTTACAGATTCATGTAGAAATTGTTTGGCACATAAATGTCATGAGGCTTGTAACTTTGGAGCAATAACTTATGTTGCAGGAAGAGCATATATAAACCAAGAACTTTGCAGAGAATGTGGAATGTGTAAAAAAGCATGCCCTTACGATGCTATTGCTGAAGTTATGAGACCATGTAAAAGAGTATGTCCAACTGGTGCATTAGATATAAATATAGAAGATAGAAGAGCTATGATAAAAGAAGAAACATGTGTTAACTGTGGAAGTTGTATGAATGCATGTCCTTTTGGAGCTATTTCTGATAAAAGTCTAATTGTTCCTATAGCAAAAAGACTTGGAAGAAAGAGAAAAATGTATGCAGTAGTAGCACCAGCAATAACAGGACAATTTGGAGCAAAAGTTTCATATGGACAAATCAAAAATGCAATAAAGAAATTAGGCTTTGTAGATATGGTAGAAGCAGCTTGTGGTGCTGATGCAGTAACTGTACATGAAAGTGGAGAATTTTTAGAAAGATTAGAAGAAGGTCAAAATTACATGACCAATTCTTGTTGTCCAGGATTCTTAAGTTATATTGAAAAGATGTTCCCATCAGAAGTAAAAAATATATCAGGAACAGTATCTCCAATGATAGCAACAGCGAGATTTATAAAACACAATGATCCAGAAGCGAAAGTTGTCTTTATTGGACCATGTACTGCTAAAAAGAGTGAAGCAGTTAGAGAGTCAGTAAAAGATGCAGTAGATTATGTTATAACATTTGAAGAACTACTTGCTTTATTTAGCGCTTTTGATATAGATATTGATTCTTGTGAAAATGAAGTTGTGGATGATGCATCAATATATGGAAGAGGTTTTGGATCACATGGAGGATTAACAGCCGCTATAGAAAATTACGTTAGAAGCCAAGGAATAGAAGTCAATTTCAATCCAGTAAAAGTATCTGGAGGGATAGAAATAAAGAAGATGATGACTATGGCTAAGATTGGAAGACTACCAGGTAACTTCATAGAAGGAATGATGTGTGATGGAGGTTGTATAAATGGAGCAGGTACTTTAGTAACTCCATTTAAATCTAAGACTGTATTTAATAAGATAAATTCACAAGCTACTAAGAAAGCTGTTATAGATAATGAAAAAATTAGTGAATATAAAAATATAAATTTAGAAAGACAGTAGAGCTTTGCGAAGCAAAATTTCTAGTACATAGTTAACAAGGCACAGTTCACAGTTATGGGAATAATTCAGCAATTGTGAACTGTGAATTGTGCACTGTGAACTAAATAAATTGCTTCGCAATTTTTTTATACTAATCTATTGGTAGGGGTAAATTGTGCAAAATATATATGAAAAAATAAAAGGAATTTTCACAAAAGAAATTGATACAGAAAGGTTAGTAAACATAATATTATATTCTGTAATAATTATTATGCCTTTTATAGTTGTAAATGTATCATCACCAAGATATGTAGTAGGAAAATTAATCTTTCTTTATATTGTAGGAATAATTTCTCTGTTATCGTTAATAAAACTAAAGGTAACAGAATTTAGTATTGAGCATAAGATAGCATTAGTGTTTCTCCTAACAATGTTAATTCCAAGTATATTATCAAAGGAAAAGTATGTAGCTTTTATGGGAAATATCACTAGAGGTGAGGGATTTATAATTTACTGTATTTATATAATATTATTTATACTAGCTTCTAAATACTTAATATTAAACAAAAAAATATTAGACATAATACTAATATCTGCTTGCATTATGGCCTCATATGGAGTAATACAGTTTTATAATATTGATCCTGTACAATACTGGATGCTTGGATATATATCAGTTGGAGATTCTATTGGGTTAATAGGAAATAGAAACTTTTTTTCTTCTTACCTATGTATTTTTCTATTTATAAGCATGGCTATTTATATATTTAATGGAGGAAGAAAATATTTAATATATTCAGTAATAATATTTTCAGCTTTAATTTGTACATTAACACGTAGTGGATGGCTTGCTTTTATAATATATTCAATCATAGGATTTATTTTAATCTTCAAAGATATAAAAAAGATAAAAAGAGCAGGTAATATTTTTATATTGTTCTGTGGAATATTTCTATTAATAAATATATCTTCAGGTGGAAAAATTTTTAGTAGAGCAAATAATACTATATCAGTAGATGAAAAAGGAAATACAAAAATTCAAGATAGCGGAAGAATAGAGATATTAAAAATTTCATGGAAAGCATTTATAGATAGTCCTTTTATAGGGTGGGGGCCTGATACTTTAAGTTATAGATTAGATTCTGATTATCATAAAAGCTATCAAGGATATTTAGAAAATAATGGATCATATATTGATAAATCACACAACGAATATTTAGAATATGCAGTCAGTAATGGTATTTTTAATTTAATAACATATTTAACATTAATAGGAGTAATATTATATAAGTTAATAAAAAAAATTAATAACAATTTATATAAAGTATTATTTTTAACTTTAACAGGGTATTTAGTACAAGCTTTCTTTAATATAAGTGTCATAATGGTGGCACCTATTTTTTGGATATTTCTAGGGGTGTGTATAAATAAAAATATTTACAACTTAAGGTAATAAGATTTATAAATAGAATTATATTTAAAATGAAGAAAATAAACAAAAGTATGAGGAAAATGGAAATATTTAATGTAAAAGAGTAATAATTATTATATATAGGGTAATAATATATGAGGTAACATTTGAAAAATATAAAGTAAAATATTATCATAAAGTTGTTAGCACTTATTGGTGGTGAGTGCTAATATAAAAGGGTAATTAAATTATAGATATAAATAGGAGGGATTTTTTATGAATATTAAACCACTAGCAGATAGAGTAGTTATAAAAAAATTAGAAGCAGAAGAAACAACTAAAAGTGGTATAGTTCTAACTGGAACAGCAAAAGAAAGACCACAAGAAGCAAAAGTTGTAGCAGTTGGACCAGGAGCCATGGTAGATGGAAACAGAGTAGAGATGGAAGTAAAAGTTGGAGATAAAGTACTTTATTCAAAATATGCAGGTACAGAAGTTAAAGTTAAAGGTGAAGAATACACTATTTTAAAACAAGATGATATTTTAGCAATAGTTGAATAAGGGAGGAAAAAGTTATGGCAAAGATGATTAAATTTAGCGAAGATGCAAGAAGATCAATGCAAATTGGTGTTGATACATTAGCAGATACAGTTAAGGTTACTTTAGGACCAAAAGGAAGAAATGTAGTTTTAGATAAAAAGTTTGGAGCACCGCTTATTACAAATGATGGTGTTTCTATAGCAAGAGAAATAGAGTTAGAAGATCCATATGAAAATATGGGAGCACAATTAGTTAAAGAAGTTGCAACAAAAACTAATGATGTTGCAGGGGATGGTACTACAACAGCAACTCTTTTAGCACAAGCAATCATAAGAGAAGGATTAAAAAATGTAACAGCTGGAGCAAATCCAATACTAATTAGAAATGGTATTAAAATGGCAGTTGATAAGGCTGTAGAAGAAATTAAAAAGATTTCTAAACCTGTTAATGGTAAAGAAGATATAGCTAGAGTTGCAGCTATTTCAGCATCAGATGAAGAAGTTGGTAAGTTAATATCAGATGCTATGGAAAAGGTAGGTAACGAAGGAGTTATAACTGTTGAAGAATCAAAATCAATGGGAACTGAATTAGATGTAGTTGAAGGTATGCAGTTTGATAGAGGATATGTGTCAGCTTACATGGTAACAGATACTGAAAAAATGGAAGCTGTTTTAGATAATCCAGTAATTCTTATAGCAGATAAGAAAATTTCTAATATCCAAGAATTACTTCCAATACTTGAACAAATAGTTCAACAAGGTAAAAAATTACTTATTATAGCTGAAGATGTTGAAGGCGACGCAATGACTACATTAGTAGTTAATAGATTAAGAGGAACATTCACATGTGTAGCTGTAAAAGCACCAGGCTTTGGAGATAGAAGAAAAGAAATGCTTCAAGATATAGCTGTTTTAACAGGTGGTACAGTAATATCAGAAGAACTTGGTATAGACATAAAGGAAGTAACTTTAGATATGCTTGGACAATGTGAAAGTGTTAAAGTTACTAAAGAAAATACCACAATAGTTAATGGAAAAGGAAATAGCGAAGCTATTAAGGAAAGAGTTTCACAAATAAGAGCTCAAATAGAAGAAACATCTTCAGAATTTGATAAAGAAAAATTAACAGAAAGATTAGCAAAACTTGCAGGTGGAGTTGCAGTAATTAAAGTTGGTGCAGCAACAGAAACAGAATTAAAAGAAAAGAAATTAAGAATTGAAGATGCTTTAGCAGCAACAAAAGCAGCTGTTGAAGAAGGTATAGTACCAGGTGGTGGAGCTGCATATGTAAATATAATTAATGAAGTAACTAAGGTAACTTCAGATGTAGCAGATACACAAGTTGGTATTAATATAATTGTAAGATCATTAGAAGAACCAATGAGACAAATTGCAATAAATGCAGGAGTTGAAGGTTCAGTTATTATAGATCATGTTAAGGGACGTGAAGCAGGAGTTGGATATGATGCTTTAAATGGAAATTATACTGACATGATTAAAGCTGGTATAGTAGATCCAACTAAGGTTACAAGATCAGCACTTCAAAATGCTGCATCAGTAGCATCAACATTCTTAACAACAGAAGCTGCTGTTGTTGATATTCCACAAAAGGAATCACCAATGCCAGGAGCTCCAGGAATGGGAATGGACGGAATGTACTAAGATTAATAGAAATAGAGACTTAGATTTTACTAAGTCTCTATTTTTTTATGTGATTGTAGTGATATAATTTATTAGGGAAATATAAGATATTAAATAAATAAGTAAGTAATCCGTAATAATCATTAGTATAATATAGTTAGTATTAATATAAATTAGAGAGGTAATATCATGACCAAGTATAGTAATAAGAAAAAAAAGAAATATAAAAAATATAATTTCACTATAATTGAAATCACCACATTAATAGTATTAATAATAGCATTAATGGCTATATTAATACCTAACTTTAAAAAGTATTCAGTTGATACAAAAAAGGCGGAAGTAAAAAGTATAATACAAGATTTTATAATGGCAGTAGAAATTGCAAAGGTAAAAGACAATATTGAAGTCTTAGATTCAGATTCAATTAAATCAATGGAAGATAATAGCGATAAGAATTTAAGTGTAATAAAAAATTATATTGATGATTCAAAAAAAATAGAAAAAATAAAATATTTAAAGATAGAAGAAGCTAAACAAATAATAACTGATTCAGCAGATTTTGAAATAGATAAAGAAGGAAACTTTTTAAAAATAATTAATAACAAGAAATTAAGTTTTATTAAGGCGGATATTACCACTA
>VSSQ01000929.1_pt1 | contig 13369 bp, 8 predicted proteins | sample 4763081 | NCBI WGS metagenome assembly VSSQ01 (sample SAMN12137344, study PRJNA551015) | bioreactor metagenome | isolation source: SDC9 anaerobic chlorinated ethene degrading culture | place: USA: Knoxville, Tennesee | collected 2015-01-01
ATGTTATGGCAGGACTTGAGTATATAGGTAATTCAATAATGCAGGAAACATGTGAAAAATTTAAAGTTCCATTTAAAAAAATTGGTGCATTAAGGGTAGTAAGTGATGATAATGGAGTTAAAAAACTTGAGGAAATGTATGATAGAGCTAAAAAGAGAGGTATAGATGGTGTTTATTTAATAGATGATAAGGATGTGTACGATATTGAACCTAATATAAATTCTGATATAAAAAAGGGGTTATATTCTGAAAACATAGCAATTGTTGCTCCTTATGATTTAGCAATAGCATATGCTGAAGTTGCATCAGATAACGGCGTTAATTTTAGGTTAGAAGAAGAGGTTTTGAATATACAAAATTTAGCTAAGGGGTTTAGAGTAACTACAAATAAAAACAAGTTTACTTGTAAAGTTGTTGTTAATACAATTCCACATGAAATATATATAAGAGAAAATGGAAAGGTAGAAGATAAAGAATTTGTTAGTGATGAATCTTATTTTAAAAATATGAGTTATTTATTAGTAGATGACAATTATAAGAATAAACTAAATAAGATAATTATTGAAACACTAGATAAAAATACATTTATAATAAGTTCTCCTACAACTACTACAGGATCATTAATAGGAATAAAAAGTACAGAAAAAACAAGTTTAGAAGATAATTTAATATATGCAAATAAACTATTAAGAGGTTTAGATAAAAATAATATAAATAATTTATTTAGAGAAGCGTATAATAAGGATTCAATGCTTATAGACGATAGCGAAATAGATAAAGGATATATAAGAGTTACAGGTACACATTATGGTAAAATAACAATTGCACCAGCAATTGCTAAAATGCTTTGTGATACTATAGCTAATAATTTAAATTGTACATTGAAAAAGAATTTTATAGATAAGAGAAGAGAGGTTTATAAATTTAGAGAGCTTGGAAAAAAGGAAGCAAATGAAATAATAGATTTAGATGAGAGGTATGGCAAGATAATATGTATATGTAATAGTATATCAGAAGGAGAGATTGTAGATTGTATAAGAAGACCATTAGGAGCTAGAACAGTAGAAGGGGTAAAAAGGAGAACAGGATCAGGTTTTGGAAGCTGTCATGGATCTTATTGTTATGAGAAAATAGTAAATATTTTAGCAAGAGAACTAGATAAAAATATAACAGATATAGTTGATGATTCTAAGAATTCTAAGGTTATTTCAAGTAGAATAAAGGAGTTTAAAGATGTATAATTCACAAGATAAAAATATGGGAAAGGATATATTTACATCTATAGTTAGAGTAAAAGGAAATGATAGACATAAAGTTGTTCCTGTAAGATCTAGCAAAGAGGTTGAAAAAGGCTTATGGTTAGAATTATCTAAGGTATTAGCTAGAATATATGTTAGTGTACCTATAAAATCAGGAAGTATAATCTGTAAAAATATATTAAATACAGATATTGATATTATAAGTACAAAAGATATAAATAACGAATAAATATAACAAGAATGTATAACAATATATATAAATCAACTTAGTAAAATATTGACATATATATTTTTTTATAATATATTAAGAGTAAATAAAAATAAACTGCTGAAAAGGCTAGTAATAACATTATTTATTTTAAGAGAGTCGATGTTTGGTGCAAATCGATAATAGTATGTTATGAATCCACCTTGGAGGGATTGCGATGAGCAGTACGGCTTAAACCGTTAAATTTATTAAAGAGAATAGTATTTCATAATACTATTAATTAGGGTGGCAACGCGGAATCTTTCGTCCCTTTAGGGGAAAGGTTCTTTTTTTTATTGAAAAAATTAATGAACATAAATTATTAGGAGGTATACATATGTTAGATTTAAAATTTGTAAGAGAAAATCCAGAGATAGTTAAGAAAAATATAAAAAATAAGTTTCAAGATAGCAAGCTTCCATTAGTAGATGAGGTTATAGAACTAGATAAAAATCTTAGAGAAGCTAAACAACAAGCAGAAGCTTTAAGAGCTGATAGAAATAAGCTTTCAAAACAAATAGGAACTTTAATGGCTCAAGGAAAAAGAGAAGAAGCAGAAGAAATAAAAGAAAGGGTAACTGAAAATTCAGAACGTTTAGCTGAGTTAGAAGTTAAAGAAGTAGAATTAGCTGAAAGAGTTAATACAATAATGATGACTTTACCAAATATAATTGATCCAAGTGTTCCTGTTGGTAAAGATGATAGTGAAAATGTAGAAGTTGAACGCTTTGGAGAACCAAGGGTACCTAATTTTGAAGTTCCATATCATACAGATATAATGGAAAAATTAAGTGGATTAGATTTAGATAGTGCTAGAAAAGTAGCTGGAAGTGGGTTTTATTACTTAATGGGTAATGTTGCAAGACTTCATTCAGCAATAATTTCATATGCTAGAGATTTTATGATAGATCGTGGATTTACTTATTGTATTCCTCCATATATGATTCGTAGTGAGGTTGTAACCGGTGTTATGAGTTTTGCTGAAATGGATGCCATGATGTATAAAATTGAAGGTGAAGATTTGTATCTAATTGGAACAAGTGAACACTCTATGATAGGTAAGTATATAGATACTATATTACCTGAAGAGTCATTACCACAAACATTAACAAGTTATTCTCCTTGTTTTAGAAAAGAAAAGGGAGCTCATGGAATAGAAGAAAGAGGCGTGTATAGAATACATCAATTTGAAAAACAAGAAATGATAGTTGTATGTAAACCAGAAGAAAGCATGGAGTGGTACGAAAAGTTATGGGTGAATACTGTAGATTTATTCCGTTCTTTAGATATACCAGTTAGAACTTTAGAATGCTGTTCTGGAGATTTAGCAGACCTTAAAGTCAAGTCAGTAGATGTTGAAGCTTGGTCACCAAGACAAAAGAAATATTTTGAAGTAGGAAGTTGTTCAAACTTAGGAGATGCACAAGCTCGTCGCTTAAAGATTCGTGTAAATTCTAAAGATGGGAAATATTTTGCTCATACATTGAATAATACAGTTGTTGCACCACCAAGAATGTTAATAGCATTCTTAGAGAATAACTTAAATGAAGATGGTTCAGTTAATATTCCAACGGCTCTTCAACCATACATGGGAAACATGAAAGTAATTAAATAGTTTTAGAGTTTAAGGGCTAAATCTGATTTATTAGATTTAGCCTATATTTTTATTATATTAATATAATAAAAATATATAAATTTATAATTGACAATCTATAATGTCATTGCTATAATAATATTTGTCGTTAGACGGAGTATGGAGAGATGGTCGAGCTGGCTTAAGGCACCGGTCTTGAAAACCGGCGTACCTTTGCGGGTACCGTGGGTTCAAATCCCACTCTCTCCGCCATAAAAGCATCTAAGGTTTCTTAGATGCTTTTATTATAACTTATATAATAATTAGAATTATAAATAGCACCATAAATACAAAAGAGTCTAATAAAAAATATAATATTTTATTGAAAAGCTATTATAAATTTAAAATTAGTTTACTAAAAAGTTATTATGTTATAAAAACACTAAAAAATTTAAAATAATAATTGACAATATATATAGTGGTTGTTATAATAATATTTGTCGCAGGACATAAGATGGAGAGATGGTCGAGCTGGCTTAAGGCACCGGTCTTGAAAACCGGCGTACCTTTGCGGGTACCGTGGGTTCAAATCCCACTCTCTCCGCCATAAAATTTTAAAAGAAGGCACATGGAGAAATACTCAAGTGGCTGAAGAGGCGCCCCTGCTAAGGGCGTAGGTCGGGTAACTGGCGCCCGGGTTCAAATCCCGGTTTCTCCGCCAGAAAACATCTAACAATGTTAGGTGTTTTTTTTTATTCATAAATAAAAAAGCATAAAATAAAAAAGATAATTATAAAATATTTTTATAAATGTAATACTAGAGAAATAGATTTATTTTACATATGAAATATACTATAATTTTATTAAGTACTTTTTAGGGGGAAGATAAGATGAAAGTTACAATTAAAGATGTAGCTAGGGAAGCAAATGTTGCAACATCAACAGTTTCTAGAGTATTATCTAATAGCCATAAAATAAGTGATAAAACTAAAGAAAGAGTAAACGAAGCAATAAAGAAATTAAATTATACTCCAAATATAATTGCAAGGGGACTTGCTAATAGTAAAACAAGAATTTTAGCTGTAATATTGCCAAAAGAAGCAGAGGATATATTTTCAAATCCATTTTTTGTTCAAGCTATGAAAGGAATAAGTATATATGCCCAGAAAGAAAACTACTATATAATGTATGCTTTTAAGCAAGAAGAAAAAGATGATAAGGAATGGTTTAATAAGTTTATAGACAGCAATTTAGTCGATGGAATCTGTTTATTAAATTCTAAAGAAAATGATGATACAATAAAGTATTTAAACGATATAGAATTCCCATTTGTAGTTATAGGAAGACCAGATGAAATTAATAATGTATTATGGGTAGATAATGATAATGTAAAGGCTATGTATGATCTAGTACAAACGCTTATAGATTATGGCCACCAAAATATAGCTTTTATTGGTGCAAAGTCTAATTTAAATGTGTCTAAAGATAGATTAAGAGGATATAAGCAAGCATTACTAGGTAATGGTATAGAAGTAAAAGGTGATTTAGTCTATGAAGCAGAAGAATTTACACAAAGCAATGGAAGTTTCGCGGCAGATAGGATTCTAAGCCAAAATAAGCCAACAGCCATAGTAGCAACAGATGATTTGCTTGCGTTTGGAGTTCAAGAAGTTTTAAATAAGCTTGAAATAAAGGATATATCAGTTGTAGGATTTAATAACATACCAATGTCAGAGTATCAAAATCCTTCATTATCCTCTGTAGACATTAATTCAGAAAAGCTAGGGTTTTATGCATCAAAACTTATTATAGATAAACTAGAGGAAAAAGGTAATAGCCAAAATTCATATATAATAGAAACAAAATTAATAGAAAGAGACTCTATAAAAAAAGTTTAAGTTTCAAATAAGTGCAATCGCTTGCACAATAAGCTTTAAATAGTAGAGAAATATAAAGATAATTCAAATTAAATCAAAATTTTGGATTAATTTGAATGCTAAAATTATTGTAAACAGTTTCTCAAAATGATATACTATGTCTATCATGATGAGAGAAATAAAATTAAGTTTATATCTAGGGGGATTGAAATGGAAAAAAAATATGTAGTAGGTGTTGATTTAGGTGGAACTAAAATATACACTGCTTTAGTTGATTTAGAAGGATCTATAATAAAGGAAGTCACTGTTAAAACTGAAGCTAATAAGGGTGAAACTGTAGTTTTAGAAAAATTATTAAAAACAATAGATGATGTATTAGAAGGAACAGACATAAATGAAGTTAAAGCAATAGGTATAGGTTCTCCAGGACCTTTAGATGTTGAAAAAGGGTTAATAGTTTACACTCCTAATTTACCATTTAAGAATTTTAATATAGTTCAGCCTATAAAAGATAGATATAAATTAGATACTTACTTAGACAATGATGCAAATGTAGCTACATTAAGTGAATTTATGTTTGGCGCAGGTAAGGGAAGTAAAAACATGGTTTTCATTACTGTAAGCACAGGAATAGGTGGAGGAGCCATAATAAATGGCAGCTTATTCAGAGGCAGTACGTCAAACGCATTAGAAGTAGGACATACTACTGTAATGAAGGGTGGTCCTAGATGCGGATGCGGTAATACAGGATGTGCAGAAGCAGTTGCGTCAGGAACAGCGATTATGAAAAGAGCGAAAGAAGCACTAGAAAGTAAAGTAGAAACATCATTAAATAGTTACGATCAAGTAACAGCTAAAGAAGTATTTTTAGAAGCAGAAAAGGGAGATAAAGTTTCAAAGGATATATTAAATGATGCATTATCTTATTTAGGAATAACTGTTGCTAATTTAGCAAATACATTTGATCCAGATAAAATTGTTATTGGCGGTGGAGTAAGTGAAGCCGGAAGGATTGTATTTGATAAAATAGAAGAGGAAATGGAAAGAAGATGCCTAAAAACAATTTATAATCATTGTAATGTAGAAAAAGCTGTTTTAGGTAATCAAGCAGGCGTTTTAGGTGCAGCAGCACTAGCTATTTTAGAAAGTAAATAGAATAATGTGTACAGATATATCTGTACACATATTTTAAACCATTTTAGGCAAACGGTTGCACAATTAACTTGATTAAACTGGAGGAAAATATGAAGAAAGTTTGGTGGAAAGAAGTAGTAGCATATCAAATATATCCAAGAAGTTTTATGGACTATAATAACGATGGAATAGGAGATTTAAAAGGAATAATATCAAAGTTAGATTATTTAAAAAATTTAGGTATAGATGTTATTTGGATTTGTCCAATGTATAAGTCACCTAATGATGACAATGGTTATGATATAAGTGATTATCAAGATATAATGAATGATTTTGGAACTATGGACGATTTTAATGAATTATTAATGGAAACTCATAAAAGAAAGATGAAGCTAATAATAGATTTAGTAATTAATCATACTAGTGATGAACATAAGTGGTTTATAGAATCAAAGTCATCAAAGGATAATCCAAAAAGGGATTGGTATATTTGGAGAAAAGGTAAAAATGAATCAGAGCCTAATAATTGGGAAAGTATTTTTAAAGGATCAGCATGGGAATATGACGAACATACTGATGAGTATTTCTTACATTTGTTTACTAAAAGGCAACCGGATTTAAATTGGGAAAATGATGAGGTAAGAAAAGAAATATATAAGATGGTAAACTGGTGGCTTGATAAAGGGATAGATGGATTTAGAATAGATGCCATAAGCCATATAAAGAAAGATATAGAATTTAGTGATATGCCTAATGTAGAAGGTAATAGATATGCAAGTTGCTTTGAAAAGCACATGAATGTTGAAGGGATACATGATTTTTTAGATGAGTTAACTGAAAATACATTTGCAAAATATGATGTTATGACAGTAGCGGAAGCTAATGGGGTAAAGGCTGAAGAAGCAGAAGAGTGGGTTGGAGAAGAAAAAGGTAAATTCAATATGGTCTTTCAATTTGAACATTTGGATTTATGGAATAATGAAGATAATCAAACATTTAATGTAAAGGAATGCAAAGACATATTAACTAGATGGCAAAATGGATTAAATAATAAGGGATGGAATGCATTATTCATAGAAAATCATGATATACCTAGAGTTGTATCAACATGGGGGAATGATAATGAATATTGGAGAGAAAGTGCAACAGCATTAGGACTAATGTATTTCATGCAGCAAGGAACTCCATTTATTTATCAAGGACAAGAAATTGGAATGACAAATGTAAAATATTCATCTGTAGATAAGTACAATGATATAAAGAGTATAAACGCTTATATTGAAATGAAAGAAAATGGATTTAGTGAGGAAGAATGTATTAAGAGTTTATGGGCTACATCTAGAGATAATTCTAGAACACCAATGCAATGGAGTGATTCTAAAAATGCAGGATTTTCTAACAATAAACCTTGGATAGAAGTTAATAAAAATTATAAAGACATAAACGTTGAAAAGCAAATTAATGATGAAAATTCAATATTTAATTTTTATAAAACTATGATAAAAATAAGAAAAAATAATAAAGCAGTTATATATGGAGAATATAAATTAATATTAAAGGATGATAATAGCATATATGCTTATATAAGAGAATTAAAGGATGAAAAGTTTATTATAATAACAAACTTAACAAATAAAACAGCTATATATAATTATAAAGATGAATTACTAAAATATGAAAACTTATTGATATCAAATTATAAGGTTTCTAGACATGCTGAATTAAATAATATAAGTTTAAAGCCATATGAAGCAAGAATGTACAAAATAGATTAAATCTATTAATAAGGAGAGAAATAGTAATGGGAAAAATAAATAAAAATAATAAATTAATATCATTTGATTTTTGGCAAAAGTTTGGTAAGGCGCTACTAGTTGTAGTAGCCGTTATGCCAGCAGCTGGACTTATGATTTCTATCGGAAAATTAATAGGGATGTCTGCTGATATATCTATAATAGATACAATTGCAAGGGTTATGGAAGATATAGGGTGGGCTATAATTGGAAACTTACACGTATTGTTTGCAGTTGCTATAGGAGGATCTTGGGCTAAGGAAAGAGCTGGTGGTGCTTTTGCTGGATTATTATCGTTTATATTAATTAATCGTATTACGGGAGCTATGTTTGGAGTAAACTCAGATATGCTATCTGATTCAGTAGCAACAGTAAATTCATTATTTGGGTCAAAACTTGTTGTAGCTAACTATTTTACGGATATATTAGGTGCTCCAGCATTAAACATGGGAGTATTTATAGGTATAATTGCAGGTTTCTTAGGTGCAGCTTTATACAATAAATATTACAATTACAATAAGTTACCTAAAGCATTAGATTTCTTTAATGGAAAAAGATTTGTTCCTTTCGTAGTTATTTTAGGATCAGTGGTTACAGCTATAGTACTATCAATTATTTGGCCATTTATACAAGGAGCTTTAAATAGCTTTGGATTTTGGTTAGCAGAATCACAAGACACAGCACCAGTTTTAGCGCCTTTTGTATATGGAGCATTAGAACGTTTATTATTGCCATTTGGATTACATCATATGTTAACAGTTCCAGTAAACTATACAGAACTTGGTGGTGTATATCAAATATTAACAGGGCAATCAGCAGGAACATTAGTAGCAGGTCAAGATCCATTATGGTTAGCATGGATAGGTGATTTAATAAACTTAAAGGATACAGGTAATATCTCAGAATACAACACATTATTAACTAGCATAGTTCCAGCAAGATTTAAAGCTGGTCAAGTTATTCTTTCAAGTGCATCATTATTAGGAGTAGCACTTGCAATGTATAAGAATGTTGAACCAGATAAAAAAAGTAAATATAAGACAATATTTTTATCCGGCGGGTTAGCAGTATTTTTAACTGGTGTTACAGAACCAATTGAATTTATGTTTATGTTTATATCACCTATATTATATGTAGTATATTCTATAATAACAGGTATAGGCTTTGCATTAGCAGATATTATTCAATTAAGAGTCCATGCCTTTGGATTTATAGAATTATTGACAAGAATTCCAATGATGGTTAATGCAGGATTAGTAAGAGATATAATTAATTTTATAATTGCATGCTTAGTATTCTTTGGATTAAATTATGGAATATTTAGTGTATTAATTAAAAGATTCAATATTCCAACCCCAGGACGAAACGGGAACTATATAGATTCAGAAACTCAAGATACAAACATTTCATCTAATAATAATAATTTAAATACAGCAAATGATTTACAAGCAGTTAGGATAATATCACTATTAGGGGAAAAGGATAACATAGAAGATATAGATGCATGTATGACAAGATTAAGAGTTACTGTTAAAGATATGAATTTAGTAGCCGAAGAAAAAGAATGGAAAAGGAATGGAGCTTTAGGACTTATATTAAAAGATAAGGGAGTTCAAGCTATATATGGTCCAAAGGCAGATGTGTTAAAATCAAATATACAAGATATACTAGGAGTTTAAGATGAAATTATTAACACTTAATTGTCATTCATGGATGGAAGAAAACCAATTAGAAAAAATAAAATATTTGGCAGAAACAATAAAAGAAAAACAATATGATGTTATAGCACTTCAAGAAGTAAGTCAAAGTATAGAAAAGAAAATAATTAGTGAAGATATAAAAGAAGATAATTTCATTTATTTACTAAATAAAGAGCTTAATAACTTAGGCGAGTTTAATTATAAATATGTATGGGATTTCTCACATATAGGATATGATATATACGAAGAAGGCTTAGCTATACTAACTAGACATAAAATTAAAGGCATAGAATCATTTTATATAACTAAAAGTAGTGAAAAAGCTTTCTATAAAAGCAGAAAGATAATAAAATGTACTATAGCTATAGAGAACAAGAGTATTGATTTTTTTACGTGTCACTTAGGATGGTGGAATGATGAATCTGAACCCTTTAAATATCAAGTAGATAATCTAGTAAGTAAGATTAATAAGTTAAGTTTTATAATGGGGGATATTAATAATAATGCTTTTATTAGAAATGAGGGATATGATTATTTATTAAATAAAGGATTAATTGACACTTATAATATTGCATTAGATAAAGATAGTGGTATAACAGTTCAAGGAGAAATTGCAGGATGGGAAGGCAAACGAGAAAGTAAAAGGCTAGATATAATATTTACAAATGAAAGTGTTAATGTAAAAAAATCTAATATAATATTCAATGATAGAAATAAAAATATTATCTCTGATCATTATGGAGTAGAGGTAGAGATTATATAAAAGAAAAGAGTTCAATTATAAAATTGAACTCTTTTTAATTGTTCTCTTTTTTGCTTGTAAAAATAGATTTATAATTAAAGTATACAAAATTTAAAAATATTGTATAAGCTTTATTAGGAGATGGCAGTATGGTATATGGAGAAAATATATATTTAAGAGATCCAGTAAGAGAAGATATAGATATTTTATATGATATTTGTGCAGATAAAGAAGTACTTAAGTATAATGGTTTATATACAGGAATTATGACTAAGGAATATATAAGAAGTCAATTTCATCATTTTACAAAACCAAATAAAAAAGAATTAGTTATAGTAACCAAAGATAGTGACATGATAGGTTATGTTTATTATAAGGAAAATAGTTATACAAGAGATGTATATTCAATAGGTATAACTATTGGTAAGGGATATTGGGGGAACGGATATGGTAAAGACTCAATAAGAACATTATGTAATTATCTATTTAATAAAAGGAAAGCCCATAAAATTGAATTAGAAGTTGTAAAAGAAAATATTAGGGCTATAAACTGTTATAAGAAATGTGGTTTTAAAGAAGAAGGTATAAGAAGAAGTAAATATTATATTGGTGGTAAATATTTAGATACTATAGTTATGGGATTACTTAAAGAAGAATTTATTCAATACATAGGGGAATAATTTAATATAGAATACTTTTAGGAGTGTGGTTATGGGAATAAGATTTATATTTGGAAGGGCAGGTACAGGAAAAAGTAGATTTTGCCTTGAGCAAATAAAAAAGAAAATAGAGAATTATGATAGTCAAAATAAATTAATTCTAATAGTACCGGAGCAGTATACTTTTGATACAGAAAAAAAATTCCTTGATATAGTAACAGAAAAAGGCTTATTAAGAGGAGAAATATTAAGCTTTAAGAGAATGGCTCATAGAGTATCAGAAGAATGTGGTGGACGAACAGAGCTTAGAATAAGTGACGCAGGAAGAAACATGCTTATTTATAAGTTATTAAAGGATAAGGTTGATGAATTACAATACTTTAATAGAATGGCGAAGAAGCAAGGATTTTCATCAATAATATCAAAAATAATAACAGAATTTAAAAAATATAATATTTCCACGGAAATATTAAGTTCAAAAGAAGAAGAAATAAATGATGAAGAACTTAAGAAAAAAATGAATGATTTAAAATTAATATATAATAATTTTAATAATATTCTTCATAAAAATTTTATTGATTCAGATGATGAATTAACCTTTTTAGCAAAGAGATTAAAAGGTTGTAATACTTATGATGATGCAGAAATCTGGATAGATGAATTTACTACATTTACACCTCAACAATTAGAGGTTATAAAAGTGCTTGCAAAGAAGGCTAAGGTTGTAAACATAACTTTATGTAGTGATTCTTTAAGTGGAGGCGCTGATGTAGATTATACAGATATATTTGATGCTATAAAAAATACTGAAAACTCTATATTAAGAATTATGAAAGAGGGAAATTTATCATACTTAGAGCCAATTAATTTAAATAAAGGATATTCATATAGGTTTTTAAATAGTGAAGACTTACAACATTTAGAGAGACACTTTTTTACCTATCCATTTAAAGAGTATAAGGGAAAAGATAATAATGTAAGAATATATAAGGCAAATAATAGCTATGATGAAATTGAAGTTGTGGCGAAGGATATCTTAAGAATGGTTAGAGATAATGGTTATAGATTTAAAGATATAGCTGTTGTTTGTAGAAATATAGATGAGTATGAAAAAATATCTACAGTTATTTTTAATGAATACAATATACCATTTTTCATAGATAAAAAAAGAGAAATACTTAATAACCCATTAGTAGTAGTTATCATTTCATCGCTTGAGATATTAGCAAGTAATTGGTCTTATGAAAGTGTATTTAAATATCTAAAAAGTGGATTAGTAAATGTTGAAAGGGATTATATTGATATATTAGAAAATTATATACTAGCTAATGGAATAAAGGGGTATAAATGGACTAAAGATCTTTATGATAAAGATAATATTTCAGAAGAAGAAAATGTAATTATAGAAATTATGGAAGAAATAAGGTATCCTTTAATGAATTTACATAATAAGTTAAAGGGAAAGCATAAGGTAAAGGATTTTGCAACAGATTTATATGAGTTTTTAAATGAACTAAATGTATTTAAAACTTTAGAAAGATGGTTAGAAGAGTTTAATTCACTTGGCCTTCAGGATAAGATAAAGGAATATATACAAGTTCCTGAAATGGTAATAGAAATTCTAGATCAAGTTGTAGAGGTTTTAGGGGATGAAGTATTAGATATAAAGGAATTTACTAAAATACTTATATCAGGCTTTGAAGAAAAGGAGATAGGAGTAATTCCTATGTCTTTAGATCAAGTAAATATAGGTGATATATCAAGAGTTAAAGGTAGGGAAGTAAAAGCTTTATATTTAATAGGAGTAAATGATGGTGTAATACCAGCTGCAAATAAAGAAGAGGGAATTATAAGTGATAGAGAGAGAGACATTCTAAGAAATATAGGAATAAGATTAGCTTCAGATACAAAGAGCAGAGCTTTTGAAGAACAATTTATAGTTTACACAGCGTTAACTATACCTTCAGAATATTTAATGATAACATTCCCTATGGCAGATTTTGAAGGTAAATCATTAAGACCGTCTATAATAATTCCAAGGCTAAAAAAAATATTGCCAAATGTAGTAGAAGAAAGTGAAATTTATAATATAAGGGACAGAAGAGATAAGTTTAACAAAATAACTGCCCCTACTCCTACATTTAATGAACTTATTTCAGCACTTAGAATGGAATTTGAAAAAGAGAATGTAGATGAATATTGGGCACAGGCTTTCAAATGGTTTGAGAGTAATGAAGAATTTAAAAATAAATCAAATACAATGTTTAAGGGATTAACATACACTAATTTAGTTGAGAAAATTCCTAGAGAGAAAATAAAGAGGTTATATCAATCAGAAAACAAAAAACTTATATTTAATGTTTCTAGAATAGAAAAATATGCTCA
>VSSQ01000930.1_pt1 | contig 13363 bp, 11 predicted proteins | sample 4763081 | NCBI WGS metagenome assembly VSSQ01 (sample SAMN12137344, study PRJNA551015) | bioreactor metagenome | isolation source: SDC9 anaerobic chlorinated ethene degrading culture | place: USA: Knoxville, Tennesee | collected 2015-01-01
AATTATGCACCTACAAGAAATGTAATTCTCAGAATTACTGATAATGCCGGGGCACCGTTGAAAAACATCAACGTTGGTTTTACCTTATATAATTATGCTGAGTTTTATGAGATCGCAGGTTTTTCGACGGCTGAAGATGGCTGTGTTTCGCTCGAAACCGGATATGGCGACTTACTCGTCTGGATGACGGATGGAACAGGTTATTCCTGGTGGAAATTGCCGGCAGATGTTACAGATACAATTACAGTGGTTTATGAGGATAAGCGGAAATTGGTTGATGAATCATTAAATACGGTAGGAAAATTTGTTGATCTTGATTTCACTCCTCCCTATGCCGGCAATGTTGTCTCACCTTCAACTGACAAGGCGGAGCTGAACAAGAAAAGACTAAAAGAAGAGGATTCCATCAGAGCTGATTACGAGTCTTATTTTTCAGATAGTGCTACCATGGTTGAATATTACAAAGTCAGCCCATTTAGAAATGAAATAGCTGGTTTCATGCAAAAAAGTCGTGGTAATTATATGGATATTGCACATTTTTATGGATTATCGAGAGATCAGAAAACTGCGATAATTTTACTTTCTGTTATTTCGGAAAAAGATTTACGTGATACACCATACAGGGTTTTACTTGATCATTTGAAGAATGCCGATAAATTTGAATGTAAAAACTGTCCGGACGATATTAAAAACAAATACGTTCTGAATCCCAGAATCGGCAGGGAGTTGTTGAGTCCATGGAGATCAGAGCTTCAAAATTCGTTTTCCAAAAAGGAAATAAAAGCGTTCAGGAAGGATCCGGAAAAGTTGAAAAACTGGGTGCTTGAAAACATAGCTATTGATTCAGAGAATAATTACTATGGCGTGACCTTGTTTCCTGCCAGTGTATTGAAGATGCGCGTTGCCGACGAATACTCCCGGAATGTTTTCTTTGTTGCCTGCTGCCGCAGTTTCGGAATTCCTGCACGATTGGAGCCAGCTACCTACGCGCCCGAGTATTATTCAAACAACCAATGGATCAGCGCTTTCCCCAGGGAATCTGCCCCTGATCAGGTCAAAGGCCAGTTAGTGCTTACAAACAAAAACTCTTTTGATCCGGTGTACTATACACATTACACCATCGCTGTGCTGCGCAATGGCCGCTTCATTTCGCTTGATTATGAAACTGATGAGTCATTGCGAACTTTTCCATGCACGCTGAATCTTGATCCTGGAACATACAGGCTCATGACAGGTAGCAGGCAGGACGATGGTTCTGTGCTGACCCGCTGGACATTTTTTAAAATTGAGGCCGGAAAAAGCACTGAGCAGGCAATTTCTTTTAATGAAAACATCCGGAAACCGGCAAAATTATTTACTCTTGACATGCAATCTGAGCTCAGCTCACTTTCTTCGGATGACATAAAACTGAGTAGTTTCGCTACTGGAGAAAAGGGCGTTGTGATTGCATTGGTGGATCCACTAACAGAACCCGGGCGACATTTTCTTGCAGAGATGCAGCCGGTTGCCGGAGATTTTGATAAATGGGGAGGGTCTGTATTGCTGGTGCTTCCTAAGGATTTCAACAAGTCTGATTTCTCTGCAACCTCGTGGAAAGGACTTCCCATGCATTGCAGCTGGATGTTTGACGAAACTGGCAGCCTTGAGAATGAAATACGGACCAAGACCTGCACAAAGTCAGTTCTTCCCGAAGTTATGTATGTAAATAATCTTGGCGAAGTATATTATCTGAGCCGGGGGTATCAGGTCAACACTGCACATATATTGCTCAAGACAATTTCACAGTCGGAGACAAAATGATGTGAAATTTACCATTTCAAAGATGAAATATTTCCATTGTTTAGGTTTTGATAAGCAATAATTTAATCGTAAATCGTTTTTGTGAATTACCTTTGAAGATTAATATTTTTTCAGAATGAATACCCTTGAAGTAGTTGCAACATCACTTGAATCGCTTGAAGAAGCTATTGCAGGCGGAGCCGATCGCATTGAACTTTGCAGCAATTTGTTTTGCGGCGGTACAACGCCGTCAGCCGGATTGATCCAGGCAGCAGTAAGCGAAAGCAATGTTCCTGTGCATGTTCTGATACGTCCGCGTACCGGTGATTTTATATATGATAAATCGGAGATGAATGAAATCTGCCGCGATATTGAATTTGCAAAACAATGTGGAGCAGCCGGAGTTGTGTGCGGATTTCTGATGCCTGATGGCAGCGTTGACAAAGAAATCACTCAGTTGATTGTCGAACTGGCGTCACCCCTGTCAGTAACTTTCAACCGGGCCTTCGACATTTGCCGCGATCCGGTTCAGGCACTCGAAGACATCATTGAAGCCGGCTGTCAGCGCCTGCTGACGAGTGGTCAGAAAAACACTGCTGCCGAAGGGCGCGATCTGATTGCGCAACTGGTGCAGCAGGCCGGCGACCGTATTATCATTATGCCGGGCAGCGGAGTGAGCGCCGAAAACTTACCGCTGCTTCTGGAGACCGGCGCGCATGAATTTCACATGAGTGGCTCGGTAAACCGCCCGTCGTTGAGCACTTTTCATAACAAAAGTGTCCATCTCAGCGATAACCCGGTCAGAGAATGTCAGATCCAGATGACTTCGAAGGAGAAAGTGGCAGCAGTGAAACAATTGTTGTAAAAGTTATTGTAAGTTTAGATACTTCGAACAACAAATTATTCGCAATCAACTTTCCCCGTGCCACCGCAGTTTGGGCAACTGTTTCGCCAGACTTTTGAGCCAGCCCCTCCGCACATATTGCAAATGAAGCGACCTTCACCTCCGCAGCTGTGACATTTATTCCAACCCTTGCCCTCGCAGTTGATGCAGGATATATCTTCCAGTCCATCACCACCGCAGGTGCTACAGTTTTCACCGTTTAATTTGCCAGAACCACCGCAGGCACTGCATGTTACCTGAGCAATGCCGGTTTCATTGCAGCGGTAGCAGGGCTCCTGACCGTCGCCATCGCAGGTGTTGCAGATGTTGTATCCACCCGAGCAGTAATTGCAGGGCCGCGCGAAGTCTTCATCGCACATTCCTGCGCCATTGCATTTCGGGCACGTACATTTGTCTTGTGCATTGGTTTGCTGGCTGAAGCACAATCCTGCAACCATAATTATAACAGATAAAATTGTTTTCATTTGTGATGGGTTTTCACAAATATACGATGAATTGCGGAAAATTGCAACACAGATGTTTGGAGTTTGCAAAATTCGAACAACTAGGTTATAAACTTCCAATAACCGTCCCTTCCTCCGTAATATACATTTCCATTTTCCCTTTATCGCTTTTCAACGTAGCTTCAAATGTATGATCCGAAGCTGAAAGGCTGAGTTTGAATTTCTTTCCGTCATACAACGATTTTATATCATTTCCGAGATCGCTTAGTTTGCCGGTGAATTTATTTTTCTTCTCAAAGTACTTGGCTTCGCGGTAAAACACTGCCCAGAGCACACGTTTCAGCTTTTCGGTTTCTGTCAGGGTGAACGTCTCTTTTTCTTTGCCCACTGTTTTCTCCGAAAATTTCAGATATCCGTAGCGCTCCGGCATGTGCATGCTGATGGCACCCACGGGTGACCAAACCCAGTTGTGCTCCGGAAGCGGCTTGCCATCGGCGTTTGTGGCTTTGACATATTTCCCGTTTTCCCATTTCGTATCCCATTCCACGCGCGAAAAGTTGATGCGCCACGGTTTTTCAACATCCGGGCGGCCGCTGCCGAGGCCGAAAGACAGATCGGAAAAAGGAATGGCCACTACGAGAGTCCAGCTTCTATCCTTGTCGGAGCCGTCATTCAGCGTTCCATCGATTGTTATTTTCTGTCTGATACCTTTGAAATCCCAGTTGTGAAGCGCAAATCCAGAATGACGATAAGGGTGGGGTAGAAACAGATCGAAGATCGTTCCCCGGGCATTTACTTCGTATTCGAAATAGTTTTTTGCATCGTTGTCAGGATCAATAAAGATTTCAAAATCATTGTCATGATAAACCACTTCATCGTGATTTTCAACGTATGCCCAGATATTCTCTTCTTCAATTTCAGCGCGGATGAACAGATAATCGTCGTTCCATAGCATTTTTACACGCGTATTCTGCGCCGGTGCCGGCATTGAATCGCCCTCAATATCCACAAACAGGTCGGTCCACTCTGCTTTGTCCCAAGTCTGATCATCCGGCATCCCGTCGGTACTTTCAAAATTTCCGCTGCGGTAGCAGACATATGATTTCGGTTCCTGCATCAAAGCCTGCAGATCGTCCTTGAGTGGTTTCATTTTTTTTGTTTCTTGCTGATTATTGCAGGAAAGAAGGATTCCTGCGGTGAATGCTGTAAGTAGAACAATGCGAAGATTCATGGTGGGGTTCATTAGATAATTTAGGAAACAAGTTCCCGGGCCTGACCCGGGATCTTATTTGGTATTTTTACAGTTTCGGAAAGTAAAATTTGAAAGTGCAGCGTGATCAAAACCGGAGACCCCGGCTCCGGGCCGGGGATATAGTTGTTAAAGAGTGATTTTTCCTGAAGAGTAAAATTCATTATTCCTCTTTTTTTACAAACCCGTCATCGCTGTGATCGCGCAGATTGTGCCGCAATGCCGATATCATTTCTCTCAGATTTTTGATTCCGCCGATGGTAAACCAGATGGTGACAACAATGGAAACGCCCAGGAAAATATACGTATAAACTTTCCAGAATTCCATCCAGGTGCTGTTTTCAATGGGCCGAACAACGAAATTGTAAATCGTCCCTGCAATGAAAACCAATACCCAGAGCAGAGTCCAGCCGATTGTGACAGCATAGATGATTTTGTCACCACGGGTAAATTCCTTTGTCCATGTCAGCACTTTCCAGCCTTTCGCAGGTACTTCATTGCCGCTTTTTTCTTTTGCGTGATCCGAATATTGACCTCTGTGCAACAGCTTGTCCATATCCACTCTGGGCTTTGGAGAAAGCAAAGAAACAAGAATGTAAACAAGCGTTGCCGCAATCATCGCCATGAACCAGCCCCACTGGCCGTTGATCGGATAATCTTCAATGACGGATTTAAGAACAATATTTACCGTAGCTGTCAGTGCGCCGGTGATCATTGCTGCCCAGGCTGCCGATGTTGTGCCCCGCTTCCAGTACAATCCGCCGATAATCACAGCGCCGGAGCCGCCCACGAAAATGGCGCCCGACACATTTAAAAACAGAAACACTTTGTCAGGTTGCTGAAACAAAATGCTGAGAAAAAATATCGCAATGCCAACGCCAAGAATAGACAGTTTCAGATATTTCAGATGTTGTTTTGGTTCAAAGGGTTTTTTACGCATCGGCATGATGCAGTCCTGAATGAAAATGCTTCCCCATGAATGCATATAGGTGTTGTGACAGGTCACTGCCGCAGCCAGCATGATGGCTACAAATGCGCCTTTCAGACCTATCGGCAGAAGATGATTCAATACCATTGGAACCCTCAGCTGACTTTGTTCTGCTACTGTGCCGACACCCGAAAGAGTAGAGTTGATCGAGGCTGCAACACTATTAAAATCGCCATGATGAAATAGTGTATAAGCAACAACAGGAACAAAAACGAGAAACAATCCCCATTGCGGAACAAGGCGCCAGTTGGTCAGCACATCGGCCATCCGCGCTTCGTGAGCGCTTTTCGCTGCAATATTGAACGATGAATTTCCCTGCCAGGAAAGTTTTGTATAAATTAATCCGAACATTCCTATGAAAAAATACCAGGGGTTGAAATCCTGCACCTTATCTGCATCAAAAGGATTGATGAGCGATTGGCCTGCCGGCGCTGCATTGACTGCTTCGGAAATATGTGCCCAGTCAACCTGCAGCAGAAGCAGAATTACAACAACCACAAAAACAATGTTTACAAAAACGCCCTGGACAAAATCGGTGAACATCACTGCAATATGACCGCCTGTAAAGATGAAATAGAGCGGAATCAGAACCATGGCTCCTGTAACGGCAATAAATGTGAGCGATATTCCGAACACTTCGCCGATCTCCGGAATGCCGCAGAAATAAATGAAAAAGCGTGCACTTACGGAAGGGAAAATGACCATGTTGAACACTCCGGAAAAAAAGGCGAGAAAACCGGCGAATATCCGGAATGATCTGTTGTAGCGCATTTCGAAGAACTGAGCCATCGTAAGTGCTTTTGTTCTCCGGAATCGATAAACGACCCAGCCTGTTACACTGATTGCAACGAGAATGACAGCAGTCGGCATTTCCCACCAGCGGGAATTGAACCCGGCACTGTAGTTCTGTTCAAGCGCACCAATGACAGTGATGGCTCCCAGAGCCGCCGTGCCGTGAAACATTGATATTATATAGCGTCCGCCGGTGCGTCCGGTTGCAAGAAAATCAGTTACACTGCGCACCAGATTTTTGCTGAACAGCACCAGCACAATCATCAGTGCAAGAAAAATCAGAACGATGGACCAGTCTATTGCAGATAAATTCATCCGAATTATTGTTGGGTGAGGGAAATCAATTCATTGATTGTAGTGACTGCCAGGCCTACAGAGGTGTCAGCAGCACCGTAATAGACAAAAACTTCGCTGGAAGGTTTCGCAAAACCATCTTCATCATAGTCTTTTACAATCATGCCGCTTGGGAAAACAACGTTCGGAACCTGACCAGCAAGCTCGTAGATTTCACGGGGCTCAAGGATGTTGCACCAGCTACGCGAAATTACTTTTGTTGGATTGTTCAGATCGAGCAACATCACGCCGGCCTGATAAATATTGGAACTTCCGAAATGGCCGGCTACGCCGTGATAGATGTGAAGCCAGCCCTGGCGTGTTTTCACCGGAGGAGGCCCTGAACCGATAAATTCATCCCAATAGTGAAAGCGGCCTTCAATCAGCGGAGCCACAGGTTTCCAGTGCAGCAGATCGGTCGATTCCGACAGCCAGATGACACTGCCCGATGTTGTTCCGTTGCTGTGCCGGGCTTTGTTAGGACGATCCATCCTTAAATAATATCCATTGATTTTTTCAGGAAACAAAACGCCGTTGCGGATATCCTCATCGGAAACAATTCCATGAAATTCAAATTCCTTGAAGTCTGATGTAGAGCCAAGTCCAAGCTGACATCCACTGTCCATGTCCATGGCAAACATGATGAAATACTGCCCGTCAATTCTGGTTATCCTCGCATCATAAATATGGTAAATTTTTTCTGCAATGCTCTCAATCCCTTTGAAACGGACGATCTTGTTTTCAACGTTGAAATTGATTCCGTCTTCGCTTTCGGCCATAACCATGAATGTCTCACGGGAACGGCTCTGCACGCGGAGCATGAGCAGATATTTCCCTTCGAAATACACGGCCCCCGGATTGAAAACAGAAGTTACATCGATCAGATGCGGATGAATATCCGGTATATCATTTCGGGTCAGTATCGGGTTTTGCTGATATCTTTTCATTTTATCCCATGATTATTTTTACGGTGCATTCTTCGCTGTCGAAGACCGGGAGCAGGTTTTCGTCAATGTGTTTTCCATTGACAAACACATCTTTCACCCCCGTTTCGAGATGTTGCGGATTTTCAACAGTGATTTTATACAGTGTTCCGCGAAATTTACGGTTGACTGAAAACGTGTCCCAATGCGCTGGAATGACTGGGTTGATCAAAAGTCCTTTATAGGTCGGGCGTATTCCCAGCAGATAATCAAAGCTTACACGGAACATCCATGCTGCAGATCCGGTTTGCCACGAATGGCTCGCACGGCCGGGTCCGGAATGTTCGTTGCTTGTAATGTACTGCGAAAAAACATAAGGCTCTGCAACAAATACATCGCTATCGATGCGATCGGGCAACATTTTTTTCAGATATTCATAGGCGCGGTTTCCGTGTCCCATCATGGTTTCAGCCTGAATTACCCATGCTGTCGGATGACAAAAGACGGCGCCGTTTTCTTTCTTCCCCCACACACAACGTGTTACCAGCCCAATTTCCGGATCAATTTCCTTCCATGCCGGGGAACATTTTTTCGGTCCTTCGGGCGAATCAAGGTATTTTCTTACACTTTCCAGTGCAATGCTGAGCCGGTTGTGATTTTTGAAACCGGCCAGCACCGGCCATATCTGCGTATTGAGAAAAATCTTCCCGTATTTGTTTTCTTTTGAGCCAACTTTCTTCCCTTTTCCTCCGAAAGCCCGGATGTACCATTCGCCGTCCCAGCAATGATCTTCGACGGCTGCCACCATTTTTTTCCGTACAAAAGAAACCGCTTCACGTTCTTTCATCATGCCGAGATGTTCGAGCAGTTCCATGAAAAGTTTAAACATCGCTGCATAGAACATACCTCCCCAAACGCTTTCTCCACCTTCGTCTCCACCGATATAATCAAGCGTATCGTTCCAGTCGCCACGTCCAAAAAGTGGCAGACCGTGAGGCCCTGAATTGTTTTTTGCATAGTCAACAACGGCAAACATATGATCGAGAACAGTGCCTTCTTTTCCTTCATCCAGAAAGGGTTGTACGTTTTTCAGAATTTCCGTGTCGCCGGTTTCCTTGATGTATTCGGTAACAGCCAGCATGTACCAGAGCGGATCGTCGCAATGCTGTGTGAATTCGCCGTCACCGTCACCGTGAAAATGATGGTACACTTTTCCGTCGGTCCGCATCTGGCGCGACAAAAGAAGTATCCGCTCTTTTGCTTTTTCCGCATCAGAAATGGTAATGGCAATGGAATCCTGCGCTGTGTCACGGAATCCGAAGCCACGTCCGATGCCCCAGTAATAGAAACTGGCCACGCGTCCAACATTGAAAGCCGTGATAGCCTGGTATGGCATCCAGTATTTGAGAAAAATATTCAGGTTTTCATCAGGTGTTTCGGCTGAAGTGTGTCTGAAATATTCATCCCAGTCTTCATTAAGTTTTTTGAAAGCCGCATCCACAGCCGAAATATCGTGATATTTTTCTGTCCTTTCTTTTTTCAGAGCATCGGATTTTGTTTTTTCAATAACACCGAGTGTAAAGACAACATCGGTTGATTCGCCCGGCTGGAGCGTGATATCGACTTTCAATGCATTGACTACATTGCCAAAATCAGTGTCGAGGGAAGACAGATTTTCCAGTTCAAGTGCGGCAGGATTGTTTTCATTGCGGTACAATCCGGTGAAGCGTTCGCGCACTGTTTCGTAGCTTGCAGCCGGATGATTTACCGTGAAAAAAGTAAATTGATCCCATTCCTTGTTTTCCTGTTGCTGCGTTCCTTTTGTCTGAGTAACCCAATAGGTTTTGGTTGAAAAAATGGAGTTCAGGTCTTTATCAAAAAACGAACGGTTGAAATGCTGATCGTCGCACTGATTGATCAGATCGACCAACGCGTGACCCAGCGCCAGTTCGCAATAGCCGATCACGGAAAGATTACGGGGTTTGTCCGAAGTGTTTTTCAGAACAGCCTTCCAGATTTCCTGATCGTCATCTTTCGGAACGAAAAACAAAACGGATGATTCAATTTCATTCACAGTTGCTTCGGAGCGCGTGTATCCAAAGCCATGCGCAAGTTTGTAGCATTCAAGGTGTTTGCCGACGGGCTGCCAGGTCAGGCTCCAGATTTCGCCGCTGTCGTTGTCGCGGATGTAAATGTATTTTCCAGGCCGGTCGTGTGGCACTTCGTTGATTCGGTAGCGCGTCACCCGGCCATGGAGAGGACTTATGAAATAACTCATCCCACCACCGTTGTTCGAAATACTGGTGAAATAGCGTCCGTTGTTGAGATAATTGATCCACGGGCTGGGAGTGTCCATCCGTGTGATGATGTATTCTTTGCCGTCGTCAGAAAAATGTCCGTAGTTCATTTGATATCCGGAGAAAAGTGAGAAATAATTGTTGATTGCTGAATGATGCAAAAATACTTTTTTTTGGATCAACATGAGGGTTTTGTCATGCTTATTCCACAAACGGGAGTTTATTGTTGTGAGTTGGAAACATATGTCCTGTTGTCATTTTTACTTTTGTATTCGGGAACAATTTCTTTGATTCTCTAGAAAGCAGTGTTATATAGAACCAAAGTGAATAATGATATAATCCTATTCAGATATTTTTGTCCAAATTTGTTTGATTATTAGCTACAGATACGCGACTCCTCAGGAGTCTTCCTGAATTGATTGACATAATTTAATAATCACTTTGGTATAAATTGAATGTAAAACCAGCTAGTTTGCAATAAAAAACCCCGAGCAAAGCCGGGGTTTAGAATCTTTATAATAGAAACAATCAATTACGCTTTGGGGCTGAGGTATTTGTATTGGTCTCAGTATTACTCTCCGTTTTGCTCTCTGAAGTTGTCGTATTCAGCTCTTCCTTTGCATTGTTGATGCGCGACTGTTCCTGCTTCACCTGCTGCTCAGCTTCATTGGTTATCTGCTCGGCCTGATTGATGCGGGCATTGTTGTCGTCGTATTCCTTGCGGGAAATTTTCCCGGCCTTGTATTTTTCTTCGTTATTCGTACGGGCTTGCTCACAGTTCTGCCTCATAGCATTGACGCGTGTCTGCTGCTGGTTGATCACTTTATCCGATTCATCAAGTTTGGTTTTCACCTTGTTTTTGGCTTCTTCCGAACGCAACTGACCGAATTCGCGTCCGCTCATATCGCCTTTGTCGCGACCGTAGGCATGACCGCGTCCATTATTGGTCTTAACACTGTCAGATTTTCCTTTGTCAGCATTGCCATGATCTTCCGGTTTGCCTTTGCCGGCATTGTCATCTGTTCTGCCTTTATCCTGATTACCACGGTCAGGTGTACCCTTGTCGCTCTGATTGACTGTTTGCGAATTATTCTGTCTGTCGCTGGTCCCCTGTTGCTGATTGCCGCGGGTAACCTGCTGGGTGTTTTGATTTTTCTTATCCTGGACCTGTCCCTGGCCTTTTCCGTTGCCCTGAGCCATCACTGCAATTGAAATGGTTGCAAAGGCAACAGAAAGCATAAATAAAATTATTTTTTTCATATTGGTCTCCTTTTAAATTCCTTTTAATAATTCGTTTACTTTTGCTTCCTTGGCGTCAACGCTGTCAACAACGCTGGTCACCGATGAATCAATGGCTTTGACTTCTTCGGTTGCAAACTGGTTTTCTTCTTCCGGAGTCATAGCTTTGCTGTCGCTTTTACCACCGCAGGATGCTAGCGCCAAAGCGAGCCCTGTAATTAAAAGTAGTTTTTTCATCTTGGTTTATTTGAAATTGGGACGTAAATTTACAACAGAATCGTGAGAAACGGCACTTTATTCTTTTGTTTAACTTTTTCTTATTCCCTGTTAACAACCAGCGACTTCCATGCTTTTCTGAAATATTTCACGATATCGCCTGCACTCAGGTATTCCTGTGTCAGATATTCAGCAGCGTAATCACCGGCAAGTCCGTGAAGAAAAACACCGGCCAAAGCTGCATGCAACGGCGGAATGCCACGGGCGAGCAACCCACTGATGAATCCGGTTAATATATCACCGCTGCCTCCTTTGGCCATCCCGGGGTTTCCCGTGCTGTTGAAAAACACCCTGCCATCGGGCGAAACAATACTTGTGTATGCCCCTTTTAAAACCATGATACAATGGAATTTTGCAGAAAAATCCATGGCATTCTGCAGCCGCTCAAAATCATTTTTATAATCTCCGGCCAGTCGTTTGAACTCGCCAGGATGCGGCGTCAGAATAGTATTCTTTGGCAGGAATGCAAGCCAGGTTTTATTGGCTGCAAGAATATTCAGGCCGTCGGCATCAATCAGCAGTGGTTGTTTCGATTCCTGAATCAGTAATTTTAATGTACCGGCAGTCTGTTTTTCCTGACCGCAACCGGGGCCGAAGGCAACGGCCGAATATGGCACAATATCAGGCAGAGTTGAGATGCAACCCGGATCGGCATCTACCGAAACCATGGCTTCGGGAGCTGCTGTCTGCAGAATTGAAACGGAATCCGACGGACAATGAATAGTTGTAAGGCCGCAACCGGAATGCAGACAGGCGCGGGCAGCCAGAACAGCTGCTCCTGATTTGCCCTTGCTGCCGGCCATGATCAGAGCATGACCGTATGAGCCTTTATGTGAAAAAGTTTTTCTGGCGGGGAAAAGCCCCTCAATATCTGATGATTGAAGGTAATTGAATTTTGTTGGTGCATTATTGATATAGTCGTCGTGCAAACCAATGGGAATCAGATGCCACTCTCCGCAATAAACGCCGTTTTCAGGCATGAACAATGCAAGTTTCGGAGCTCCTATTGTTAGAGTGACATCAGCGTTGATGATTTTCCCGGCATGAGCCTGTGAACTTGAATCGGCCAGCAACCCCGAAGGAAGGTCAATGGCAATAACACTGTTTTCTGATGCATTTATTTTTTCAACGGCATTCAGCACAAGTCCTTCGGGTGCTCGGGTGATGCCCGATCCCAGCAACGCATCAATGACAATTGAATTTTCAGGAATTGCAGGGAAAGTAATTTCACTTTCAATAACGGGAACCGGAAGTTTTTTATTAAGTCTTTTCAGATTCAGTTCGCAGTCCGGGCTTAATTTATCGGTGAATTTCACAAGATAAGCCTGAACGAAATATCCGCTTTCATGTAGCATCCGGGCGATTACAAGCCCGTCGCCTCCGTTGTTTCCTGTTCCGGCAAAAACAACAATGGGTTGTTTTATATCCAGAAAATTTTCTTTGATCCATTCGAAACAAAGGCCGGCAGCCCGCTCCATCAATGCATCGGAAGAAACGGGTTCATTGTTTATCGTGTATTGATCGGCTTCCCTGATCTGCTGAATATCAAGAATCTTAATCATAATAATCAGTAGCAGCGGGAGTGTCCGTGCCGGGTGTAAACAGTAAATACAATAATCAGCACGGCAACAACAATCAGAATGCTGAGACTGCTGATTACAATCCCCACGATTCCGGTGGTCCGTCCGGTCCGTGCTTTGTTCAACGAAAACGGATTGTACATCTGCGGATTCGCATTATAGGTTTCTTCGGCTTTCCGGGCCTGAACCACAGCAACAATACCCAGTACAAGACCGGCAAGCGTAAACAGAAATGAAAAGACGATTGACATTATTCCGAGTAGTTGTGCAGATGAAGCATTGGGAACCTCAGGCTTCAGAAACGGGGAATCGTAAGGTGATTGATTTTCCATAGCTCAGTTTTTTTGGATTTTGTATCCGTTGGTTGCGTAAAAAAGGATGAATATATAACTTGGGAACAGCAACCAGTAGGCCTGATGCATGTTCCACTGATCTGCCAGCCAGCCGAATGTCGGGCTCATTATAGCGCCACCGATAATTCCCATAATGAGCAATGCTGAAACAACCGGGGTTTTGCTTCCTGTTTTATCGATGGCCAATGGCCAGATAGCAGGCCACAT
>VSSQ01000931.1_pt1 | contig 13354 bp, 9 predicted proteins | sample 4763081 | NCBI WGS metagenome assembly VSSQ01 (sample SAMN12137344, study PRJNA551015) | bioreactor metagenome | isolation source: SDC9 anaerobic chlorinated ethene degrading culture | place: USA: Knoxville, Tennesee | collected 2015-01-01
GATTTCCCGACTGCTACTACAATTTCATGATTAAAATCATCGGGTTCCAATCCTTTAAAAGTTTCTTTATACAGTGTTTTATTCGCTTTTGGAACAGGATAATTTGTTATACTAACTGGTGATGCGATAAAATCACCTGCAAACACGGGTTCATCTCCTATAAGTAGTAACCGGCTACTAACAGACGCCAGATCGAATGTATTCCCTATAGACCTCAGAGTTTCTCTTGTGGAATATAATTTTTTGTTAAGTGCATATTTTGAAAGCACAATTACCGCGCTTTGATTCACTTCAATAAAATTGGACAACCCGCCTAAATGATCGTTGTGCCCGTGCGAAATAAATAAATAATCTACTCTCGACAAGTCCACACCCGCCTTTTCAGCGTTCCGGATAAAAAGATCCGAAGCGCCGGTATCAAACAAATAATTAATTCCATCTTTTTCGAGATAAACCGACAATCCATGTTCTGACTCATATTCAGAAACAAGTTTATTATTATCAGACAAAACGACCAATCTCATTCTCTTTTTTTATTAACCGGCGATAATTCATCTTCTCCGTAATGAGCACATCTCTCACACTTCCTGTGATTCGACATACCATCAATTAATTTGTAGCATTTTTTACAGCGAAACCACTCGCCACTGAATTCAACGTTGCCGCCTTCAATCAATATCATCTTTCCTTCAACAAAAGCCCTGGCTATCTTACGGCGCGCAGCTTCATAAATACGGGTAAGTGTTGGTCTCGAAACCTGCATCATTTCTGCTGCTTGTTCCTGCATCAGTCCTTCATAGTCAAGTAACCGCACCGTCTCAAATTCATCATATTGTACAACAATGGATTCCAATTGACTCCGGGGAATTCCAAAAGGCTTGTAACCAAGCATCAATGGAGGAGTTGCGACTTTTCGGTTTTGCGTGGGACGTGGCATTTTATACTGTAAACGATACCTTATTGGTAATAATTATGGCACAAAATTACAAATAGTTTTGAACTTATGTTCATTATCGAAGATATTTAACATAAAAAAAGAGAGACAGTCACCTGCCTCTCTTCCACAATCTACCCAAAAATCTAAACCCTAAAAAACTAAATCTTATGTATAACTGTTATGACTTCTGTTTTATTATAATCAATCATCTATCAAATCTGATGCAAAGAAAATATTTATATCATCACAAAACAAACTGATATTTTCAATAAGAATATAGAAACATTTTATACACCATAAACTGCTTTATCAACAGTAATTAAACATTTTAAAAGGATAAAATGTTTTTCAAACTTCCACATATTTACGGTTTTATGTATAAAAATCCACGATTAAGTTGTATCTTTGCGCCCGACAAACAGATGTTTAAAAAGAAAAATGTAATTTTTGTATGAACGTAGTTACAAAAACCATCACATTGGGTGATGGAAGAGAAATTACCATCGAAACCGGAAAACTGGCTAAACAGGCCGACGGTTCAGTGATGGTGCGCATGGGTAACACCATGTTGCTGGCAACGGTATGCGCTGCCAAAGATGCAGTTCCCGGAACGGATTTTATGCCGCTTTCAGTGGACTATAAAGAAAAGTTCGCGGCATTTGGTCGCTTTCCCGGAGGTTTCCTCCGTCGCGAAGGCCGTGCTTCGGATTATGAAATTTTGGTTTCCCGTTTGGTCGACCGTGCATTGCGTCCGTTATTTCCGGATGATTTTCATGCTGAGACTTTTGTGAACGTAATGCTGGTTTCTGCTGATGGTGTTGATATGCCGGATGCATTGGCCGGGTTAGCTGCTTCTGCTGCGTTGGCTGTTTCAGATATTCCTTTCAACGGACCTATTTCAGAAGTGCGTGTAGCCAGAATCAACGGTGAATTTGTGGTAAACCCGACTTTTGTACAGCTGGAAAATGCCGATATGGACATCATCGTTGCCGCCACACTCGACAACATCATGATGGTAGAAGGAGAAATGAAGGAAGTCAGCGAAGAAGATCTGCTGAACGCCATGAAAGTGGCTCATGAGGCAATCAAGGTACACTGTCAGATTCAGCTTGAGCTGATGGAAGCCGTTGGCAAAACCCAAAAACGTGAATACTGTCACGAAGAAAATGATGACGACCTGAAAAAAGACATTTGGGACAAGACATACACGAAAGTTTACGCACTGGCTACAGCTTGCAATACAGACAAACATTCACGTATGGAGAATTTTGAAGCTGTTAAGGCTGAATATGTAGCTTCACTTGAACCGGAAGTGGCTGAAGCCCAAAAAGGTCTGATCGACAGATATTATCATGCAGTGGAAAAAGAGGCCATGCGTCGCTCTATCTTAGATGAAGGCAAACGTCTCGATGGCCGTAAAACCACCGAAATCCGTCCGATCTGGTCGGAAGTGGATTACCTGCCGGGCGCACATGGTTCAGCTATTTTCACCCGCGGTGAAACACAGTCGCTGACTACCGTAACACTGGGTACCAAACAAGACGAGAAAATCGTGGACGAAGCTTTGAATCAAGGAAAAGAAAGATTCTTGTTACACTATAACTTCCCGCCGTTCTCAACCGGCGAAGCCCGTCCTTCAAGAGGTGTTGGCCGCCGCGAAGTTGGTCACGGGAACTTGGCTTTCCGTGCGTTGAAACCCATGATCCCGGAAAATTATCCTTATGTGGTACGGGTAGTATCCGACATCCTCGAATCAAACGGTTCTTCTTCTATGGCAACTGTTTGTGCCGGCACACTGGCACTGATGGATGCAGGGGTAACCATCAAAAAACCGGTTTCTGGTATCGCGATGGGACTCATTTCTGAAAATAAAGGAAAGAACTTTGCTGTTTTATCTGATATCTTAGGAGATGAAGACCATTTAGGAGATATGGACTTCAAAGTAACCGGAACCAAAGACGGTATCACTGCTACTCAAATGGATATCAAGGTAGATGGTTTGTCGTATGAAATTCTGGAAAAAGCCCTGAGTCAGGCGAAAGAAGGTCGTATGCACATCTTAGGTAAGATCCAGGAAACGCTGGCTGAGCCTCGTGAAGATTTGAAACCGCATGCTCCGAGAATCATCGTAATGTTCATCCCGAAAGAGATGATTGGTGCGGTAATCGGTCCTGGTGGAAAAATCATCCAGGGTATGCAGGCTGAAACAGGCGCAGTAATCTCGATTGAAGAAATCGGCGATCAGGGTCGCGTTGAAATCGCAGCCAACAACAAAGCTGCCATCGATGCTGCCGTTGCCAAAATCAAAGGCATTATTTCCATTCCTGAAGTAGGCGAAGTCTACCAGGCCAAAGTGAAATCGATCATGCCATACGGCTGTTTTGTGGAATTTATGCCGGGCAAAGAAGGCTTGCTGCACATTTCGGAAATCGATTGGAAACGCATCGAAACCATGGAAGCTTCGGGCATCAAGGAAAACGACATAATTGAAGTGAAGTTGCTGGATATCGACGCTAAAACAGGTAAATTCAAACTTTCACGCAAGGCCTTGTTGCCAAGACCTCCGAAAGAAGAAAAACCGAATGCATAAAATTTAGATTTTAAATGATACAGAAAGCTGTCACAAACCAAATGTGGCAGCTTTTTTTTACAGAAAATCTTTTAACTTTGCATAATTCAAAAAAAAACAATGAAAAAAAGAGTCCTGCTTCCGTTGTTCTTCCTGCACATTATAGTCATTAGCCACTTATATGCTCAGAATCCTGTCGATAATTTAATCAACGACCCATTGCTGAAAAATGCCAATATCAGCCTGATGGTTAAAAATCTGAAAACAGGGAAAGAGATTCACAGTTACCGGGCAAATAATGCCACCGTTCCCGCATCGACAATGAAGGTTGTAACCACTGCAACAGCGTTGGAAATCTTGGGCCCGGATTACCGCTACGAGACCCTATTGGCTTACGATGGCAAAATTGATGCTGCCGGAGTATTAAACGGAAATCTGTACATCATCGGTAGCGGAGATCCGACATTGGGTTCTTCTAAAATGGGTGACCCTTATTTCCTATCCAGATGGGCAACAGCCATCAAAGCAGCTGGCATAACCAAAATCAACGGCAGCATCATTCCTGATGAAAGCAAATTCGACAACGAAGGCGCTAATCCCAAATGGACATGGGATGATATTGGCAACTATTATGCACCCGGAATTTACGCGTTGGCGTATCTCGACAACACCCTGCGCGTCACATTTAAATCGGGCGCTATCGGTACAAAACCGGAAATTATCAATTTAAATCCTTCATTAGAAGGATTAACAATCGAAAACAACCTGTTGAGCAGTAGCATCAGTTTCGACAGTGCTTATTTCTACGGCTCTCCGAAAAGCATGCAGCGTTCGGTACGTGGTGAAATCCCGGCTAATAAACCCGTTTTCGCAGTCCTGGCAGAGTTACCTGATCCTGGTTTAGCACTTGCCCAGGCTTTACACAAAATACTCTCGGATCAAAAAATTGAAATTTCGTCACCGCCCGTTACCTTTTCTTCACGAGGTTTTACTTTTCCGTCCAACACAGCAATCAGAGTTCCACTTTACACGCATTATTCCGTTCCCTTAAGTCAGATAATCAAGGAAATCAATGAAAAGAGTAATAACTTATATGCCGAACAGGTATTCAAATCCCTCAGTCTAACCAGAGATGCAGTTGCCACAAACAAAAGATCGATTGAGATCATCCGTAATTTCTGGAAAGCGAAAGGGCTCGATGTCAACCAGCTTTTTCAGCTCGACGGCTCCGGGTTAAGTCCTGCTAATTCTGTTTCAGCAGGTTTCCTGACCGACATCATGGAATATATGTACAAGAAAAGCAAGCACAAAGATACGTTTTTCAATAGTCTGGCAATCGCCGGCAAAGCAGGTAGCATTGTCGGATTTCTAAAGAATACGCCACTTAACGGGAAGGTATTCGCCAAAAGCGGAACCATCTCAAGGGTAAGATCTTACACCGGTTACATCATACAGGATGGCAGGGAGTGGGTGTTTTGTGTGATGGTGAACAACTCCAACGGAAACTCCAGGCAAACTCTGAACCGGATTGAGAATTTTTTAGTTGACATCACAAAAGATAAAAAATAACAAAATATCAGGATTAGTGTGCAAAAAGTAAAAAATATTATATCTTTGCACCCAAAAGACTTTGAATTTTAAATAGTAAGCCTATTTTTAATGCAGGGTGCTTGTCGAACAGGCACTCTTTCTTTTTGAGATCATTCATTCAATATTCACACATATTTTTTTGTAATAGCTATGCAAGAAATCAAATTCTACAGCGGAGAAAATCTGCCGCTCGAGTTGCACAAGACCCGTATTGTGCAGAAACTTCACCTGGTACCCATTGAGCGTCGTTTGGAAGCCCTTTATGAAGGTGGATTCAATACTTTCCAGCTGAGTACCAAAGACGTATTTCTCGATATGCTCACCGATTCAGGTACCAATGCCATGAGCGACAATCAGCTGGCGGCCATGATGCAGGCTGATGATGCTTATGCCGGTTCGCAAAGTTTCATCCGGTTACAACAGGCCGTTGAAGATGTATTAGGAAAGAAATACCTTTTACCGGTACACCAGGGACGTGCTGCCGAAAACATTATTTCAGTCGCTTATGTACGCAAGGGTAGCCTGGTTCCGATGAACTACCACTTCACAACCGCGATGGCCCACATCACCGATAAAGGTGGTCAGATTGTCGAGTTGCTTTATGATGAGGCTTACGTGATCAACTCCGATCATCCTTTTAAGGGTAATATGAATATCGAAAAACTCGAAGAAGCTATCGTTCAAAAAGGAGCCAAAAACATTCCGTTCATCCGAATGGAAGCTTCAACTAACCTCATCGGCGGACAGCCATTCTCGGTACAGAACCTGCGTGACGTACGGGCTATTGCCGATAAATACGGTATAAGATTAGTGCTTGACTGTAGTCTGCTCGGAGAAAATGCTTATCTGGTAATACAGCGAGAAGAAGAATTCAAAGATTCAGACATGGGTACCGTAATACGCACCATGACTGGTTTGGCTGATTTATGTTATTTCTCAGCCAGAAAATTAAGTTCTTCACGTGGAGGTGGTATTTGCACCAACAACATGGAGATATTCAAAGAACTCGAAGCACTGGTTCCACTATATGAAGGATTTCTTACCTATGGTGGTATGTCGATCCGCGAAGTAGAAGCCATGGCAGTTGGTTTGTATGAAACGCTGGATGAAACCGTAATTAGTCAGAGTCCTACTTTTATTAAATATTTAGTGGAAGAACTGCACAAAAAACAAATTCCGGTGATTCGTCCGGCAGGCGTACTCGGTGTTCATCTAGATGCCATGCAAATTTGTGCACACATCCCGCAAAAACAATATCCGGCAGGTGCGCTGGCAGCAGCCTTGTTTCTGATTTCGGGAGTTCGTGGTATGGAACGTGGGTCTATCTCCAACCAACGTGACGAATACGGCAATGAAACCTATGCCGATATGGAGTTGTTGCGACTGGCAGTTCCCCGTCGTGTATTTACCCTGTCTCAAATCAAATACGTAGAGGATCGTATCAGTTGGTTATACGACAACCGTCACCTCATTGGCGGATTGAAATTCAACTACGAACCGCCGGTACTGCGCTTCTTTATGGGCAAACTCGAGCCCACCAGTGACTGGCCACAGAAACTGATGGCGAAGTTTAAAGAAGATTTCGGAGAAAGTTTGTAAAAAAGAAACACCCCCGGCAAACAACCTGCCGGGGGTGTTTTTCACCCAATCTTAACCAACAAATCACTTAATCCTCCAGTTTATCGTACCAGTTCTTTTTGAGGATTACCGTACCAACACCTACAATCATCAGTGCGATAGCCAGAGAACTATATTGTTTAACAACCAGGTAAATAGGAGCAGCTACTAACGCCGTTTGCCAGATGATGCCGGTTGCTACGTTGACCATATCCCTACCGAAAGCAGTATTTTTCTTGAAGTCAGGTTGTTCTGCCACCACCAAATCATGTACCGGTTTCCAATAACCCCAAGGGCGGGTCTTGGCATAGAATTTCTTCAAAACTTCCATGTCGGTAGGAGGAGCCGAATAAGTTCCCCAGATACAACCCATCAGCGAGAAAATAAGAATAATGGGAAAATAATACAAAGGAAGCACTTCATTAACAACCGGGACATAAGGTAAAATAAGGGCTGGGATTAATCCGCCGACCATACCCCAGGCAAACCCCTTGCTATTGAAACGCCACCAGTGCCATTTCAAAATATTAGCAGCAATATAGCTTCCATATAAAGCCCCGGTAACCCATTGCAGTACACTATTCACATTTTGAGCCAATACGCCAAAAAGAATGCTCACCACCACAACCACCAGTCCGACTATAATATTTGCCTTATTCGATTGCCGGGGAGTTGCATCCGGTTTCAGATATTTAATATAGATGTCATTCACAATATAAGCCTGAGCAGCATTCAGGGTTCCTGCAAAAGTTGACATGAATGCCGCTAGCAATCCGGCCAAAATCAACCCTACAAGTCCCGCAGGTATCCAAGGGTGCGCAATAACAGCAGGCAGCACCAGTTCAAAATCAATAGATCCACCTACTGTAATCTGATCCCTGATCTGATCAAAAATAATGAGCCCGATTACAGCAATTCCCGCAATCATGAAATACCTGACCGGCAATAAAATAACTGAAACAAACCCACTCATCAGTGAGGCTTCTTTCGGCGATTTGGTCGAAAGAATTTTCTGCATATCATAGGTAGGCGCCGGTCCGGCCAGGCTGCTTAATATCCCTTTCATCAACACCATTCCGAAGAAGAAAGAAAAAACCTGATAGCCATCAGTTTGGATTTTGTGATTGAAATCAGCAAATTTACCCGTCCAGTTAAGGTCCAAATGTGTCCCTACGGTCGGTGAAAACCACCCATCAGGCAGCAAGGAGGTAAACTCAATAATATCAAGGTGTATCATGGCAATAACGGCAATGGCAATAGCAGCCATTGTCATGATTGCATATTGTGCCACATCGGCCCATACTATACTCATCATACCGCCCATCAACGCATAAAACACCGCGAACAAGGTAAACACGATGCCCCAAACATGTGGCACATAAGTATCGGGTATAAATCCGAGGACTGGAAAAATTGCTTTCAGGGGAAGGAAGATCTCCACGAATTTTCCCATCCCAATGAAACCATAAGCAAGCATACTCAAACAAACCAGAATAGCAAAAATCACGATGATCCAGTGAGAAGTCACTGCTCCTTTATCTTTTCCAAAACGAAAACCAATCCATTCGGCACCGGTAGTGACTTCAGAGCGACGCAACCAAGCCGACAGATAGATCATCAGAAAGATCTGGTTAAATACCGGCCAAAGCCAGGGAATATAGATACTTTTCAAGCCATAAATAACGGTTATAGCCACCAGCCAGACAGTCCCTGATATATCAAACATTCCAGAAGCATTGGATAACCCAAGCATGTACCAGGGTATTGTTTTCCCTCCAAGGAGATAAGATTCCAAGTTCTTTGAGGCCTGACGTTTAAGATAAAACCCGATGAAAACTAACAACCCGAGATAGACCACAATAATGCTGATGTCGAGCGTTGAGAGCAATGTATTATTCATTTCAGAAAATATGTAGAAATTATTATTGTATTTTTTATCAGTTACTTCCACCGATTTCAACACTGGGTAATCCGTGATTTCAACTAGTGTAGAAATATGGCAAACATGATAGCAAGGCTGGTAATCCATTAGTTATCAAACCCTCATTGCTATCAGAAATTTTACCGTAGATTCTCGTAATTACGATCGGTGGTATTGTAGAAACGGATGTATTCACGCGTTTGAATACCGGTTGGTTTAATAACATCTGTATCCCAATCTCCCTCATAACTTCCCCGCGGAAGAATCATGGAACAGGTTTCGTTTTTATTAGAGATGGACCAACTTACCCATGAGATGCGGTTTGCTTCGAGAAATTTCACCCATTTAGTCCATTCCGGGATATCCAACTTCCCATTTCCGGTATGTTCACAACCCGATGATTCAGTAACAAATAAGGGTAGACCGAGATCAATCGCTTTTTGAGCCCTTGCACGTAACGGCTCCTGATGCATGGGTGAAGCCGCATAATAATGAAGCGAATACATGATATTATGATATCCCTTAATCGGATCCTGAGCTGCAATATCCACGTGCTGATCCCAACTTGGAGTTCCCACCACTATGATGTTATCCGGATCGTATTTTCGGATTTCAGCAATTACTTCTTCAGCATAAGCCTTAATTTCAGGCCAGAAATGATCATGAGTGGGTTCATTGAAAATTTCATAAATTACATGCGGATGTTTTCCGTATTTACGTGCCATCGAACCAAAAAACTCCTTAGCCAGGTCCGGATAAAACTCATGGGCATGCCAGTCAATGATCACATAAATATCTTCTTCGATAGATGCTTTGATAACTTTTTCAACGGTTTTCAATGCAAATTCAGGATTCACAAGATAGCCATCTTCCACGCCATTGTAAGCTCCCATGGCAGCACGAAGTACCGAGCATTTCCATTCATTTTTCAACCATTTCACCGTTTCAGCATTGTAAAAACGGGGCCATAAATTATGCCATCCGAAACTTACGCCACGCAGGGAAATGGTATCCCCCTTTTCGTTACACATGAAACGACCTTTTACCTGCAACTGACCATTGATTCTTACCGGCGCCCATTCCTGCAGTTGAGTCGTTGATTTACTTGCACTTACACAAGCCGTCAACGCAAAAAGCAAGATACTGAATAATGCATACTTTTTCATATTCTATTTTTTTGACTTATCAATTATTAAAATATTCTGATGATCGGAGACTACTGCAATCCTAAATTGACTATCCGGGCTAAAATTTCCGATTTCATCGACACCGATTTGTTGCCCGTCACTAAGTTGAATACCTTCAAGACCCCGGAAATAATCTTGCAACAAAAAACCCCTGTACTTCACATCGCCACTTTTTCCAGGTTCGATGTCCTGCATCGCCACTCCCATAAACTGTTTTCTCTTATCACAGGAGGTCATCAGTGCAATTCCTCTTTTATGTCTTTTTAGTGCTTGCCCCCGCCGAATGATCTGTTTATCTGTATTTGTCAGGTTTTTAATTTCAATCGGATTTTTCACATAGAAAGACAGATTCTGCTTAGCTTGTGCGCTTAATGGTTTCATCTGTTTTGAGGCTCCGGCTGTATTGAATATCGTTTTTAAACCGGGCGTATTGCAAAAGACTTCAAAAGTTGGTGAATTTTGGAAACACAGGTAGCCATTGATTTTACAATTCTTCAGTATTATTTTATCCGGACTATTCGATTGCAGGCTCTGAATATGAACCGGCACAGTAAAACCCAGCTTATCCCCGTTTAAATCGGTTCCATGTGAAATCATTACACAGTTTTCGACACTGGTAAAAGACGCTCCATAAGTCAGGTGAAAATCCACATTATTGTGGACACTGAAAGCACGTACCGGACTTTCGAAATAACAATTGCTGAAACACCTTTTATCGCCCGCTTTCGTTCCTCCTCCCCAGGCGCTCTGCGCTCGGAAAACATCGTTTACACCGTTCGGTGAAGCAGCATCACTACTTAAACGGTATTGATACATCTCATGATTCCCATAATGAATGAATCGGCAGTTTTCAATTTTCTGAACGGTATTACCTCTCGAAAAATCGGAATGAACCGGATATCGCATATTTCTGGCCGTAACCGTTAAATTACGAAGATTACCATTGTGAAAAAGATCAATTGTTGATGTATTATCAGAGACTTCAGTTGAGACATCGGCCGGAAGTTCTCCGGCAATGGTAACTGATCCAATTCCCGTCAGTGTTACGCCATCCGGCACCATCAATCCCAGTTCATGATATACTCCTTCGTAAATATTGATTTCATCACCTGAACGTGCTACTTTCAGGGCATCGGCGATATGGCTGAATACACCTTCTTCATTTATCGCATCCGTTCTGACCGAAAGGACTCGTGCCTGAGCAAAAAGCGAAAACGCCAGAACTGTAAGAAACAATATGCCAACTGTTTTTTTCATTATCACTACCAGGTAATCACCAGCTCACCGTTGATATTTGTATATTCGTAGTAGTTTCCGTCGAAACCACTGCCTTTTTTTGATTCCAATATAATTTCCTTTGCCGGATAATGGTTATTCTGCGGCATCGCTTTATAATACTCATCTCCGCCTTCCGGATAAACTCTTACCGTCGCATTTTTTAGTCCCGTAATTCCTATTTTACGTTTTACCTTAAACTCCACGGGAGCCATCTCACGGCATGCAACTATTCCATCTTCCTGTTCTACGAAAACACGACATTCTTTATTCCATGACTTCGGCATACGATAAGTTGAAGAACCATTTACCAACAAGGTTTCTGTTCCCGTAAAAACAGGTGCTCCCTGCGGAAATCTGAAATACTGTTCAATCGTTTGATTGGGAACATAACCTGAAAAATAATACCCGTTTCCATGTTTTGAAATGCAATTTATCGGATTTATGAGTCCAGCTTCCTTCTTATTGAATAAAACGGTGTAACCCATTTCTGCCAAACCATAGCGCATCATGGAACCTCCGATAAACCATTCTCCCGGATCGTCATTCGAAAGCAACATACCACCTGTATAGGTTGCAGAATTAGTACCTCTAACATAGCAAACAGCACCGCCATTCCAGTCTTTATTTTCACGCAACACCACCACATCCCGTTTTTTGCTTTCCTGTGATACAGTAGCCAAAGCCCGTGTTGCTTTGTCCTTTTTATTAGAAATTAATGTCTCGATTCCCCCGCCGGACATATTGGCATCGTGGCGAATTTTGGTTGCCAGTTTAACCTGATCCTGCCGGAGATTTGATTTCAGTTTAAAAGTTCCGGTTAAGGGATCAGTCAATTTTACATTGATAAAATCGAGGAATTCCCTGCTACCATGTCCGGCCGGTCCGTACAATATCAGTTTTCCTCCTTTTCTCACAAAATTCATAAGTTGTTTTTCTACCTTGGAGCCTGCATCCGGCACAACGGTCACCAAAACAGAGGCATCGAACACCTTGCTTCCCTGTTGCATAAGCGAAGCGAAACTGGTGGTTGAAACCACTGTATTCATCGGAAAACCATCGTTAATAGCCTGTCGTACAAACCAGTCGCCATAGAAAATCTCCTCCAGTCGGCTTGGGTCGTTAAATGCATAGTGATGATATTCATCGAAAGGATATACCCATACTACCTGGCCTGCCGCATCAGGAGCATTCCTGCGCGCTTGCAGAATATGCGGAATCACTTCATCAGGCACCTGATCCGGCATATTGCCGTAGGAATCATCGATCGATAGGAAATTCAGATGTGTAGGGAGTTTGACTTCGCCTTTGCTATTGATGCGGGTCACGGCCATCGGCATATAAATATCATGTGATTCCCGGCCGTATCGATCCAACCAAGGACTGTTAGCCCACCAGGGGTCATGCGTATAGAAGCGGAAGATATACCTGTCGTCGGGCAGTTCAGCCATGCGCGACATGAATCCGGTAAGTTCCAGTCCGAAATCACCATCCAAAGCTGCCCAGGGAGAATTTGGCGGTGGTAGGATATTAAAGTTCCCTTCATAAATGCTTTTTAAGTCCACCCCATCCCGGGCAAGGTCAATACCTGCTGAAAGGTTGGTGCCGCGTGTTTCCACCCTGAAATCGGGACAACCTTCGCGAAAAGAGGTCCAGAATAACAAAATCTTACTTTGAATATCCCTCATTTTCTCTCCGTGAAATTCCTTTCCATCGAAAATGACACCAATGGTATTCCATGTTTCCATACCAAAGCCAAAGCCATTCGACAACCACAGGTAATCAAATCCTAAATCCCTCAAAAACGCTGTACTTTGTTTTCCCAGGAAAGTCCCGAATAGCGTTCCCTGCGGAATACCATCAGGATAAGCAGCATAATGATGATCATCCGCATTGAGGGTAGCATAACACACCACGAAAGATTTGGTTCCCATGGTATTGGCCATACAAATTTCAGGATGACGTTTGTATTTAAAAGTCGAAATAGCGAACTCGGGACCCGGATCAAAGGTAGCACCCACCCGGATGGGTTTTCCGGCTGCTTAACGACCTTCTTCCTTAATTGTCTGAACAATAAATTTCAAATCACCATAGGAAAATACCGGAGGTTCTTCAATGTAAGTATAGGCCCTGTCGTGTAAAGTCAATGACCTTGGACCTGAATTAACCGGATGAGGAGCATTTGGATTACCAATGTATTTAGCCCACTCCAGCTCCTGATTCAGGTCGCCTGAATAATCGAGAATTTCAGATCCATC
>VSSQ01000933.1_pt1 | contig 13328 bp, 10 predicted proteins | sample 4763081 | NCBI WGS metagenome assembly VSSQ01 (sample SAMN12137344, study PRJNA551015) | bioreactor metagenome | isolation source: SDC9 anaerobic chlorinated ethene degrading culture | place: USA: Knoxville, Tennesee | collected 2015-01-01
AACGTGGTGTTTTCGTCTACGTAGTACAGCTTGGAATCCTTTGGAATAAGGGCTCCGACACTCTCATCGGCACCGAGATAATCGAGAGTATCATCCTTCGTATGCAGACCGTACCCATATTGCAGATCGGAATAGGTGTAGAAGAAATCCGAGACCGCCATGTCCAAGCGCAAACGCAGCAGCGGTTTTCTATCGACGTAGGAGTAATCCCACGCGCCATAGGAGGAGAAATCCGAGTTTAAATGAACGTAGGATTCCACAGAAATGTCAGCATATGCGGAAAGTGAGAAGCCATCGGAAAAGTTCCAACGAAGCGGAGCACCCACTCTCTCTTCGATGGATTCATACAGTGAGAGAGCGGCTGCCTGCAGCCCCTCTTTCTGTACTCTGCCCAGAATTGCCTGTGCTTCCGCCTTTGTCCAGGGCCGGGAACCGGAGGGAGTACCCTCTCCTGCAAGCAGATAAAGCAAATCCATGTCTTCATATACCGAGCTTGCAAGAGGGATTACCTCCTGCGCCCCTACAGACGCAGGAAGAGGAATTACAAAGGCAATAAACACTGCAAGACAGAGAACAATTCGTTTCAAAAAGGCTGTTCTCATAGTGAATACGTTGCACCGAAGGTCAGCTGGATGTCACCAGCACTGTCTCCACTCTTGTTCTTGTAGTTCTTGATGGTAATGTAGTCCACCTGCCCGAAGACCGAGAGACAATCGGACAGCTGATAGGAGCCGTTTATACCCGCTACGAGGGTGTGGGAGACGGCGTTGCGGCTTTTCCAAGAGGCGTCATTGTAGTTTCCGATACTGTCGTTTCCATCATCGGTTGGGGTGGTGACAATAGGAGCTTTGCCTGCTCCAACCTCACTATACACCGTGAACATATCGAACGTACCGTGGGCCATATAGAACACGTTCGCTGATACATTCCATGTTCCGAATGCCTTCATCCCTCCGTTGAAATTGAGTACTCTGGCATCATTGCCATACGTATATCCCAAGAATTGGGGATTGTACAGTGTTCCTGAGTTATTGGTGAATTCCCGAATCACGCCCACGTAATTAAGGCCATAGGCGTCATGGCTTGCCTCAGTAGGTCCGGAATTCGAAGAGTAGCGGAGATAGAGATAGGGATCGGTTTGGGCGAATTCAAGTGATGCATACCCCACTGCACTCTTAAGAGGAAGTACCCCCTTAAGTCCTGCAAGGAGACCAAACGTTTGCGGATAATTGGTCTCAGCAGCACTGGGAACAGTCTCTCCTGGCAGGGAGAATTCATCCACTGCCGCCTGGGCATAGATGTTCAATCCCTGAACAGGGGTGTAGTCAATCTCCAAGCCAAGAATGGAGTTTGCATTGCTTCTGATGTAGTAATCATGGAAGATCATGGCAGGATTGAGAATCCTCAGATCCAGCAGGTTTTCCTCACTTTGGTACATGATGCTCTCGGTGAGGGTGAGGCCAACCTTGTCTGCAAACATCCGCCACTCCAAGCGATGGGACATGAACATGTAGATGCCACCAAGAAGAACTTCTTGCCCATTTCCTTTAATAGGACCATCTCCAGGATTAAGCGTAATTGATCCATCGGGATTCGTAGTAACACCATCATAATAGCTAGCCGGATGCGGGAAGAACGAAGTCACAAAGGTATATTTGAACTTGTCCGAGAACGTCGTGATACGGGCCATGTTGTGGTACTTGAGCGTATCACTGAGCATGAGGTTGCCGGTTGTCCCTGCACCCCAGTTGAGCCTGTCCCTACCAAGCTGGAAGGTCCAGTGATCGCCTCCTGCGGCAACAAAGGCACGGTAGGGAATATTGAAGTCCAGGTCCTCGAGAACCGCGGGAGCAAGTACCGGTAGGTTGGTGCTGAATGCCGTGGAACCGAATCCATGTTCCAAGGTATGGGTGTTCCCTACGCTAAGTTCCGAATAGCCATAAAAATTCTCAGCCGGCCAGGTTTCCAATCCGATGTTCAATAGAGGCTTCTGTTGGAGAGAGCCTCTCGTCCAGGTTTCCCTTCCCACGAAGTTGGTGGTATCGGTGTGGTAATAAGTTTCCAGATTGGCATCGAAATTCCACGAAAGCCCGATTCCTTTTCCTTGAATCTTAGGCTCGATGTTCAATTGTTGAACAACATAGTCATACGTCGAGGAAAGACTTCCTTTCAGTGTTTCAGGCTTGAGCTTCTCCAACATCAAGGTCAGCTCAGCCTGGCTGTACGGCCCGGTCGTTGAGGGAAGAGACAGCCCTTGAGAAACGTACAGTATTTGTATTGCTTCATAGATATCGCTATCCAGACTGTAGACTTTCTGTTGATTCGCTGCAGATAGGCCGGGCGCCAGCAAAAAAGCAATCATCACGAACAAAACCATCAATCGTTTTACACGCATAGAACTCCCCTTCATCACATACAGTTGCTAGGAAGTATAAACTAAGGGATGCCGTTTGGCACCCCTTAAAAAGAAACATGTACATGGATTGTTACAATGCAGTAATCAACCCGGCAAGGTCGTCGGTTACCACCGTCTCCTCGGCAGGAGCAGCCGTCATTGCGTAGGTAGGCGGCTCATAATTCTCAAGCCAGATGCTTTGATCAGCATCTGCATCGGCAACCAAGGCCGGCACAAGAATCATGACCATGTCCTGCATCAAGGGGATCTTGAACTTTCGGGTGATCACATGCTCTTCCCAATTGGAGTCGGTATAGACTACCGTCACCTTGTGGGTTTGTCCGGTCACCTCGAACTTGTCACGGTCGCGGGCAGCGAGTTCCAATCCATCAAGCTTGTTGACCTGGACCTCAACCAACTGCAAGGCCTTGACCTCGGCTCCATTGACCGTGATGGTCTTGTTATCCACCAGAACCGTGTGCTGCCTTCCGATGAAAAAGAGAAATACGGAGAAGGCCAGCAGTACAATGATGGCGGAAAGGCGAATCCATGTTTTACGATTGAAGGTAATGCTCATGCCTGCACCCCCTGATCGGCTGCAAGCTCAAGGCCTGCAATATTCTCGTCCCGCTTCTTTCTCACCTCATACAGGACAAGCGAGATGGTGATAACCCCATAGGAGACAAATACCCGGAAGTACTCTCCAAGCTGTGCCTGACCGATAAGGTTCTTACCTGCCATCGGGGATACGATGAACATCAAATGGAACAAAATGACACCAAGGAAAACGTTTCTGATGTTTGCTTTTGCAACCGTGGCACCACCAACCAGGAGGGCGGCAACGCTGAACATGCCGATCTGCATATGGCTGTTGTAGGTGTTCAGGGTGCCGATGTTCTGCATGTACACAATCATGCCAAATCCGGCAAACACCGTGGAGATGATGATCGAGATGATGCGGGTATGCTCAACCCTGATGCCTGCTGCCCGTGCAACTTCCATATCCTGTCCTACCGCACGCATATCCTGTCCGAGCTTGGTCTTCTTGAACCAGAGCACAAACAGACACAGAAGAGCGATCAAGGCCAGGGTGGCGAGGGGTATCGGTATACCGAAGAGACGGACAGTCAACAGATTATCCAAGGATTTACGGATACCGATCAAGTTGACGGTATTGCGGATCCCATAGCCTCTGGGAAGCACCAGTGCGTTTGATCGAATCGGAATAACCGCCCCCATGCCATAGAGAACGATCAGCTGATAGATACCGTTCATGAAAAAGCCGATGATGTAGCTGGTAACCATCTCACGGCCCTTGGCCATGTTCAGGATCTTGCCGCACCACCACCCCAGAAGTATTGAGATGGGGGTGGAGATGATCATCGCCAGCAACATGCCCGGGATGCCTACGATGCCCCAGTCACTGATGAAGATCAGCCCGATCTGCCCAGCCATGGCACCGAGAGTCATGCCAAAGTTCAATCCCATACCGGCAAGGATGGGAATAAGAAGGCTGACAATCAGGAAGGAGTTTCTGACGATTCGAATAATGATTTCACTAAGCAGGTAGTTTGCCGAATATCCACTGAGAGGAATACCGAATGCACAAATCACCAAGAAAAGAATCGGCACGGTATTGTTGGCCATGAAGCGAAGTACTTTTTGTGTATTGGTCATCTGAAGTTTCATCGTACTGCCTCCGTTTTTCTGGTCAGGGCGTAGAGGATCATACCATTGGAAACCACAATTCTGATAACCTCACTCATGTCAGTATGAATCATCGAGTTCATAACCGAAGGCGTCATGGTGACAATACCCTGGAACAGGAAAGTCCCTATCACAACGTTCAGGATGGAGGCCTTGTTCACCGACGCCCCGCCGATGAGAATCGCCGAGACGGCAGGCAATGCCATGTAGAAGGGTCCCATGTAGAGCTGGATGAATCCAAAGCTCTGCTGATACACGAGGATGCCTATGGCACCCAACCATGTCGACATGACTACACTCAACGTCCTGATACGATCGACGTTGATGCCGCTCGCCCTGGCGAACACAGGGTTCGATCCGACAGCGGTCATAGCAGTTCCTGTCTTGGTATGCAGAAAGGCCCAGATGATGAATGCCAGCAAGGCGAAGAACAGAATCATACCGGTTGGAATGACCAAGTGATCACTGAGCCGAATCGACAGCAGGTCGTTCAGCACATGCAGGTAGTAACCTTCCACGGAAATGGTGGTACGAAGCCCCGAACCACTGTACCCCCAGACCATGGTGGGATTGTTATACGGCAGCAGCAGCCACATGATGCACATAAAGGCTACACTGGAAAACCCGACATAGGTGGCGATCATCATCTCACCACCCTTGACCTTGTTGAGCAACTGCCCATATCCCCAGCCGAGAATGACGGCGAACGGAGTGGCCAGAAGGACCGCCAGGACGAATGAGAACGGACCACCGATATTGATCTGCAGGCTGAGAGTCGCTCCAAGAAGCCCTGCGATGATTCCCAAAGGAAGGCCGAAGTTCAAGCCGCAACCGCTGTGAATCATCGGCACCATGGCCAATACCATGACTGCGTTCATTCCGAATCGGTTGAGGGTATCAGAAAGGCTGGTTCCGACATTAACCCCCACAAACGGTGCGAGAATGAAGAGAACCAACAAAAACAAGGCGATAATGACTCGTGGAAGCCCGAAGGAGTGCACCATGCCCTTTATCGAAGCTGTCAGCTTTTCGAAGTTCATACACTCCCTCCTTGTTGGAGCTGGCTGGTCTGGCCGACCATCAACAAACCGAATTCAGCACTATCGGTGGTTGCCGGCAAGATACCGAACACCTTACCGTCGCTGATAATGGCTATCCGGTCGCAAATCGCCCGAAGTTCTTCAAGTTCACTGGATATCATAACAATGGTTGTCCCACTCTCCTCGTTGTATTTCCTGAGGGCCTTAAGTACAAGGCTCTTTGCCCCAATGTCGATTCCCCGGGTAGGTTCGGATACAAACAAGAGCTTCGGAGCGACCGCAAAAGCCTTGGCCAGACAAACCTTCTGCTGGTTGCCTCCGCTGAGCTCCTTCGCTTTCTGCTTGGTGCTGGTACAGCGGATCTCCAGCTGCTTCACATAGTTCCCTGTCTCTTCTTCGATTGCATCTTGGTCCCGCCATTTAATGACACCACCGAGATACTTCTTGAGGTACTTCTCCTGGACCTGCATGGCAGTGAAGGAGATGTTCCACTCAAGTGTCTCATCGAGCAGCAACCCCACTCCACGGCGGTCTTCACTTACAAACGCCATACCGGCATCAAGGAAATTGCGGGGATTATTCAGATCAATCTGCTTACCCTCGAAGGTGATTTTTCCTCCGGCGGGAAACAACCCCATGGCTCCATTCGGAATACCGAGCTTTCCTTGTCCCGCCATTCCTCCGATACCCAAAATCTCTCCCTTGTGCACCGCAAGGTTCACATTTCGTACCGTCTCACCGGGCATGTTCACCCACAGGTTTTCCATGGAAAGAATCACCGGTGATTTCTGATAGTCGAACTCACGGGCCTGACGCTGGGCGGTGTTCACATCACGACCGACCATCCAGCGGGCGATATCGGTTATCACCACGCCTTTTGCGGGAACCGTCTTGATGATTTTTCCATCACGCATGACCATGATGGTGTCGCAGACATCAATAATTTCCTGCAGGCGGTGTGTTATGAAGATTATGGCAATCCCGGCTTCGCTGAGCTTGCGCATTGCAGAGAGCAGGCTGTCGGCTTCCTGCTCCGAGAGGACGGCGGTCGGCTCATCAAGGACCAACAGCTTGATTCCTTCGGTAGCCTCGGAGGCCTCCTTGCTGAGCTCTCGGGCAATCTCAGTGAACTGCTTGTGACCTACAGGCATTTGGGAAACCAACATGTCGGCATCGAGGGGGACATTCAACCGGCCGATGGCTCGCTTGGAAATATCGTCCATCTGTGCACGATCGAGTTTGTTCATCCTCTCTCCGAACACTTCGCTCAGCCACGTGTACTTAAGCGGTTCACGGTTGAGTAAAATATTCTCTGTGGCGGTAAAATCAGGCAACAGGGAAAACTCCTGGTGCACCATGCCGATTCCTTTCGCCAAAGCATCAATGGGGGAAGCAAATTCAACCTTTTGTCCATGCATCAGGACATCCCCGCCAAATCCACCGGTTTGATGGATCTCATCCATGCCAAAGAGAATTTTCATCAAGGTGGACTTTCCTGCACCATTCTCACCGACAAGGCCCAATATCTCCCCTTTTTTCAGGGAGAAATTGATGTCACTGAGTACTTGGTTGCCGAAGAAGTCCTTGCTGATGTGTCTCATCTCCAGCAAGGGAGCATCGTTCTCATTCATCTGTTCTATCCTTTCAAACTTGGTTGTGGCTCTTGTCTGCTTACAAACAACAGTCACGACCACGTCTAAATACAGCTCTCAATAAGCGGTACAAAGGGGGAGAGTACCACTCTCCCCCTCAAAATTACAACTGGGAAACCTTATTTGATGGAGAAATACTTCTCGGGAACAACGAGGTCAGCATTGCCCATGTAGCCCTTGCCCATCATGTAGGTGTCCTGGTAAATGAGGACGTGGTTGCGAGCTCTGACACCAGTGTTGACATCAGTGTAGAAGGAACCATTCCACTTTGCACCAGCGGTGTACTTGCCATAAGCCTTCATCAGGTCCGAAAGCTTGAGCAGTTCGCTCTCGCCTTTGAGCACGTTGATAGCATGCTGGCCCAAACCGGCAGTGGAGGTGTAACCATAGGAATAAGCCCAGGTACCAAAGCGGCCTGCGCCGCCCTTGGCGACAACAGAGGCTTCAACCTTCTTGAGAATGGCACTAAAGTTGCCAGCCTCAGCAGAGAGGTCGATGCCCAGAGCGCCAGGATATCCCATCAGCGGGCTGGGGAGGTCAGCTTCGATGAAGTAACCACCATAGGCCAGAAGCTGCTTGAGCAGGGGCTCGGTGTGAGCATCGTTGGTGCAGAAGAAGGCAGCATTCTTGCCGTAGGATTCGATCCATGCGGGAACCTTCTCCAGGATGTACTGCTGGGCACCGGCGACACCGACGTCGGAGGTCGGATCGGGAGCGGTCTCAAGCACGAACTTCATACCAAGTTCCTCACAAGTTGCACGCATGATGGCAACGCGGCGGCTCATGGTTTCATAGCTCATGTGCCTGGGGAACGAGATGTGCACGAATGTATCGCATCCGAGCTCATGAGCGGTGCGGATGATCAGATAGCCGCGGGCCACAAAGTCATTGTTGACAGCGAGGTCTGCAGAGGTCTGGATTACATTCGGGTCCTCATGGGCTTCACCGGCGATGGTGATGATGTCGGGTCTTCTCTCCTTGACGCGACGGAAAGCCTCGGTGGTTCCAGGAATGGCCTGGTTGACAATGATGGCCTTCATCTTCGGGTCATCGGCGAGACCGCTGATGACACTGATGGTGGTCTCAGCTTCGTCCATGAAGTTGTCAGGATAGGTGACATGCTGGATGATGCCACCGGTAGAAACCGAACCATACTCCTCGATCAGGCGTTCTGCACCACGCAGATCATCTTCAGACTGGGAGACGGTACCGGTAACAACACCTACGTGGAAGTCACTGGCAGCGGGCTTGGCTGCTGCAGTTTCTTGTGCACCCTGTGCAAACAAGAAACTGGAGGCCAGCAGGATGCAAAGAACAAGAGCTAAGGTCTTTTTCATTTCTACTTTCTCCTTGATTGGGAAATATCCCAAGATTCATGATACGAAAAAGATAGCCAGAACACAAGAAAAGATTATTCTATTTATACAACAAGCTGTAAATTATCTGCATTTTTATAGAAACAGGCATGGAAAAGCTCCATGCCTTTATACATTTACAATCATTTGTGGCAATTACTTGGTCGCTTGCTGCCTTCTCACCTCATAGAGCAGAATGCCGGTTGCCACCGAAACGTTCAAGGAATCGATGTGTCCGGTCATCGGAATTGTGACCATATGATCACAAAGCTTCTGCGTCAGCTGCCCGATTCCCTTGCCCTCATTGCCCATTACCAGAACAGTCCGCTTGGGGAATACCGTCTTGTACACAGCCTGCCCGTTCATCGAAGCACCGTAGACCCAGAATCCTTCTTTCTTCAAGAATTCAATCTCACGATTCATATTGGTGACTGTTGCCAGCGGTACGTAATGAGCAGCCCCCGAGGAGACCTTCACCACGGTGGTATTGGCCTGGGCGCTTCTCCTCTCGGGAATGATGACCAAAGATACGGAGAATTGGTCGGCGGAACGCAGGATTGCACCAAGGTTCTGGGGGTCGGTGATCTCATCAAGCACCAGAACCAGTGCAGAATCGTCTTCCTTCAGCCCGGCACAAAACTCTTTGACCGACATGGCGGGAATTCTGGCACCAGCACCTTTGACAGGAACCATAAGATCCAGAACCGCTCCTCGATGGTCGGCCTGGTCGACCATGCGATCCATCTCGACCTTTGCAATCTTCTTGACGATTACCTTGCCACTCAACTGAGCCTGTCGCTCCAGCGTCTGGGTGTTGCTCCCCATTCCACGCACAAGATAGAGAACAGACCCGGAGGCTGCTCGTTTAAGTCCTTCTTCAATGGCATGGAAGCCAATAATTTTCTCACCCATGTGGTGCTCCTCGTAATACGGCCAACAGGGCTACCGATTCCGGTAGCCCTGGCCTTGTTAATCTTCATCAAATGGAACTGGATTCGGCGAAGTCTCTTCACCCATTGCATCCGAAAGTTCCTGCATCAGCTTCTTTGCCTTCATCCCCAAGCGCTTAGGAACTTGGATCATAAGCTTGATATACATATCGCCTCTGTCGGTTGAGTTGAGTTTGGTAACTCCCCTCTCCCTCACCCTGAGCATTTTCCCGTGCTGGATGCCGGCAGGAATGTTCACCTTGATCGACTGCCCATCGATGGTTGGTACCTGTATCTCGGCTCCTAGTGAAGCCTGGGTAATTGAGATGGGAATCTGGCAGTACAAATCATAATCCTGCCGTACAAAATACTTGTGAGGCTTCACATTGATGTATACATACAAATCACCGGCGGGTCCGCCGTTGGGACCGGCATCACCCATACCGCGCAGGACAACCCTGCTTCCGGTATCGACTCCTGCAGGAATGGTCACCTTGACTTTCTGCTGCTTTCGCTTCAACCCACTGCCATGACAGGAAGAACAGGGATTATCGATCACCTGGCCGCTTCCATTACAGGTCGGACACGTGCTGGCGATGGCGAAGAAGCCGCTGTTGCGTCTTACCTGGCCGCTGCCGTTACAGGTCGGACAAACCTTGGTACCGCTGCTGCCCTGCGAACCCGATCCATGGCACTCTTCACAAGCCACCTGATGCGAGTAGGCAACCTCGATTTTCGTCCCGAAAACGGCATCCTTGAATTCGATATCCACATCATAGCGCAGGGAAGACCCGGCTTCCGGACCACGTTGGGCACCCCGGCCCTGGGTTCGGCCTCCGCCTCCAAAGAAAGAGCTGAAGATATCCTCAAAGCCACCGCCTCCAAAGCCGCCACCAAAGATATCGCTGAAATCACGGTAGACATTGGAGTAGTCATGAGTGCCGCCATTGGCACCATCGACACCCGCAAAGCCGTACTGGTCATACATTTTGCGCTTCTTTTCGTCGCCAAGGACATCATATGCTTCGGTAGCTTCCTTAAAGCGTTCCTCAGCCGCCTTATCCCCGGGATTCTTGTCGGGATGGTTGGCAATAGCCAGTTTGCGGTATGCCTTCTTAATTTCTTCGAGTGTCGAGGTCTTTCCGACCCCCAGCACTTCATAATAATCACGTTTCGCCACGATGCGACTTCCTTAGAACAGATTGGCCTCAGAAACATCATGTCGGCCGAAGCCGACATGATGGTAAGCCGTTATGCTATAGTACCCTGTTACCGACTCCTTAGTCTACGACTTCGAAGTCAGCATCCTCAACGCCGTCCTTCTTATGCTTCGGCTGGGAAGCTTCGGAAGGTTCTTCCTGAGCTTGAGAAGCATCAGCGCCTTGAGCGGCACTGTGCTTGTACACCTCTTCGGCAAGCTTGTAGGCTGCCTGCTGCAAGGCCTCATTCTTCGCCTTGATCTCCTCGGCACCAGCACCTTGATTCTCCATTACACGCTTGAGGTCTGCAATGGCACTTTCAATCTTTGCCTTGTCCTCGCTGCTGATCTTATTCCCATACTCCTTCAGAGACTTCTCGGTGGAGTAGATCAAGCTGTCAGCTTCGTTACGGGCATCGATACGGGCACGCTCTCTCTTGTCCTCTTCGGCGTGGGCTTCCGCTTCCTTGACCATCTTGTCGATTTCAGCATCGCTGAGGCCGCTGGAAGACTCAATGCGAATCTTCTGCTCCTTGCCGGTGCCCAGATCCTTTGCAGAAACGTGGACGATACCGTTGGCGTCGATGTCGAAGGTGACTTCAATCTGGGGAACGCCACGGGGTGCGGCAGGAATGCCGATCAAGTCGAACTTGCCAAGGGTCCTGTTCTGGGAAGCCATCTCACGCTCACCCTGCAGAACATGGATGCTCACCGCAGTCTGCCCGTCGGCAGCAGTGGAGAAAATCTGGCTCTTGCGGGTGGGAATGGTCGTGTTGCGCTCGATCAAACGGGTGCAGACACCACCGAGGGTCTCAATGCCCAAAGAGAGTGGAGTGACGTCCAGAAGCAATACATCCTTGACATTTCCACCGAGGATTCCACCCTGGATTGCAGCACCCATGGCTACAACCTCATCAGGATTGACTCCCTTGTGGGGCTCCTTGCCGAACAGCTCACGGACCATGGCCTGGACAGCGGGGATTCTGGTGGAACCACCAACGAGGATCACCTCGTCGATATCGGCTGCAGTCAGACCGGCATCACGAAGAGCATTCTTGACCGGGAGCTTGGAGCGCTCGATCAGGTCGGCGACGAGTTGTTCGAACTTTGCTCGAGAAAGAGTCATCTGCAAGTGTTTCGGACCGGTGCTGTCAGCAGTGATGAAGGGCAGGTTGATGTCGGTACTGGTCGAGTTGGAGAGCTCGATCTTTGCCTTCTCGGCTGCTTCACGCAGTCTCTGCAAAGCCATCTTGTCGCTTGAAAGGTCGATTGCATTGGACTTCTTGAACTCACTGATCATCCACTCGATGATTCTCTGGTCGAAGTCGTCACCACCGAGGTGGGTGTCACCATTGGTGGACTTTACTTCGAAAACACCGTCGCCCAACTCAAGGATGGAGATATCAAAGGTACCACCACCGAGGTCATACACTGCAATCTTCTCCTCCTTGGAGGCGTCCTTGCCAAGACCATAGGCAAGAGCTGCAGCAGTAGGCTCGTTGACAACACGCTTTACATCAAAACCGGCAATCCTGCCTGCATCCTTGGTTGCCTGTCTCTGTGCATCGTTGAAGTACGCAGGGACGGTGATGACTGCTTCGGTGACAGGCTCACCAAGATAGTCCTCTGCCGTCTTCTTCATCTTCTGGAGAACTGCGGCAGAGATTTCCTGTGGGGAATATAACTCACCGCGAATATCAACCTTTATTTCATCGCCATTCTTGGCGACAACCTTATACGGAATTTTTCCAAGTTCAGAGGGAACCTCATTATATTTGCGACCCATAAAGCGCTTGATGGAATATACAGTGTTTTCGGCATTCGTAACCATCTGGTTCTTAGCCGGCTGACCTACCAAGCGATCGCCCTTGGAGGTAAATGCAACGATACTGGGAGTCGTCCTCTGGCCTTCGCTGTTAGCGATGACCACGGGATCGTTACCTTCCATAACTGCAACGCAGCTATTGGTGGTACCCAAGTCAATTCCGATAATTCTTCCCATTTTATATTTCTCCTCTCCAAATTAACTATCAAATGTATAATCAGGGAACTAATCCCTGCATGTAAGGTACTCAAACGACCGCCAATCGTCAAACGTTTGGCTTGCCTACTTTTACCTTCGAAGGCCTGAGCACCCGTCCATGAAGCTTGTAACCTACGATGAACTCCTGTAGTACCGTTTCGGTTTCCAGTGAATCATCGGTGACTACCATATAGGCCTCGTGCTCCTCAGGATTGAACTCTTTTCCGACCGACTCGATCTTCTGAAGACCCCAATTCTTCTCCAACGTGGAATAGAGCTGGGAATTCACCATGACAACCCCGTCATGCACCTTGGCATAATCCTTGGTGGATTCTGCCGCTTCCAAAGCGCGACTGAAGTCATCAAGCGGCTGCAAAAGGTCCTTAATCAGATTCTCATTGGCAAACCTGATGGAATCTTCCTTGTCACGAATGAGACGTTTTCTATAGTTTTCAAGATCGGCACGGTCACGAAGCATCTGCTCCTTAAGGGAGGCGAGCTCACTCTGAGCCGTTTCAAGTTGTTCTTTCAATCGCACGATTTCCAACTCCTTCTGTTCAAGTTCAGACGGGACCTTTGCATCCTGTCCTGCTGTTTCTGAAGAAGTAGGTTCTTCTTGCTGAGTATCAACAGCCTGAGCGGTCGCAGCCTTTACTTCATCCTGTGCATCAGACTTGCTTTTCTTATCTTTCTTATCCATTCCGTTCCTCGATTTCCCATACACCAAACCTTTGTATTGGCACATGTCTATTTGTAAACCCGGCATACAGTAACTTCCCATTTGCCGGGCTCAGAATCATAACCATTCATAACATAAAGAGTAGCCCGACTTCGGGCATGCAGATAACATACTCACACACAAGAGGAAGCGTCAAGTATTTTTATCCTCTTCCTCATCCAATGTAATCTCTTCTTCCTCACCCTCAGGAATATATTCAACCCAGACCTTTTCTTTCTTGGCAGTGCGATTTTCTTCGGAAGGCTCATCCTCGTCGGAAGGCTCATCCTCGTCGGAAGGCTCATCCTCAT
>VSSQ01000934.1_pt1 | contig 13313 bp, 9 predicted proteins | sample 4763081 | NCBI WGS metagenome assembly VSSQ01 (sample SAMN12137344, study PRJNA551015) | bioreactor metagenome | isolation source: SDC9 anaerobic chlorinated ethene degrading culture | place: USA: Knoxville, Tennesee | collected 2015-01-01
ATATATATTTTTATAGAAATCATAAGTTCTTTTTCTGTAAGTTGCTGCTGCAATGTCTCTTGTTACATAAAGAGTTGATCCATCGCTTTTTTGAATTACGGCATCTGTAAGTCCATATTCAGAAAGTTCAACAATTTTTGCTCCTTCTGAATCTTTAAGGAGGCACTTGTCTTCAAGCTCATCTAAAATTGCAGGCATTTTATCTGAATAGAAACTTTCTCCAGCATATGAATCAAATTTTATTCCGAACATGTCATATACACGGTTAAATTCCTTGAGACTCACTTCTCTGAACCATGACCACAGCTTTTGTGCTTCCTCGTTGCCGTTTTCAAGTTCCTTGAACCAGTATCTTGCCTCATCCCTGTATTCCGGATGAGTTTCTATTTCCTGGTTGTATCTTACGTACAGCTTCAACAACTCAGGTATTGGATCTTTTTCTATGGCTTCAACTATTTCAGGTGTTCCCCATTTCTTATAAGCTGAAATAAGCATTCCGAACTGAGTGCCGTAATCTCCTAAGTGGTTGATTGCAACTGTGTTGTAGCCCATGTACTTGTATATTTTGTTTATGGAGTTTCCTATAAGAGTTGAACGGATGTGTCCTATATGGAATGGCTTTGCAATGTTGGGAGATGAAAACTCAACAATGACAGTCTTGCCCTGTCCTACATCTGTGCTTCCGAAATTTTCTTTTTCTATGTATGCTTGTTTTAATATTCTTTCTGCAAAATGTTTTTTGTCAACAAAAAAGTTTACATATGGACCGTTGCATTCGATTTTTTCAAATAAATCAACACTGCCAATCTTTTCTGCAATTTCTGTTGCTACAACTGCAGGAGACTTTCTGTACTTCTTTGCAAATTTAAAGCATGGAACCGCATAATCTCCCATATCTTGGCTGGGTGGTATCTCTATTAACTGAAGAGCATCATCCATAGACAAATCTGATTCTACGGCAGTGAATATCTCTGCTACTTTTTCTTTAAAATCCATCTCTTTCCTCCGAGTATTCCCTTTTATTAGTTTGTTAGTAATAATATCACAGCTGTTTTTCAATGTCAATGCAACATTAGTTAATCAATTGTTGAATTGACTTAGTTTATTCATATAATATTGTTTTTTATTATTCTACAAATCCAGTTCTGTTTCTCCGTCTCCCTGTGTTATATGCCAATTTTCATGTCCCATGAGTTCCTCAATAGTAACCCTGTCTGAAAGCACGTTGGCAATCATCATGTTGTTTTTTGGCGGCTTTCTCGTAATCATGAAACCATTGTTCAAAAGAACTTCCTTATATTTTCCGTAAAGCCCTGTTCCTACTACGGCATATTCAAGCCCGTTGTCATAGCAGTATTTTGCAACTCCGTTTGCCAAAGCCTTTATGTATCTTTCATTTGTAGGGTCTGTGAAAAATTCAACTGCAGACGTCATTTTTGAACCGTTTGCAACAGAATTGTGAAGAATTGAAAAACCTATTATCTCATTGTTTAGTCTTGCCAGTATTGTAACGTAATTTACGTCAGGTCTTAAATTGTACCTGTAGTTGCAGTATTTGAAATCACGAACCAGCATAACTCTGTACTTTTCTTTATATTTGTCCCAGCATTTCTGAATTTCTTCAGGAACCCTGTCAAGAATTTCAAAACGTATCTCTTTGTCCATCTGTCCTTTGAGTTTATTTTTCATGTAGGCTGAATAAACTGAATTTCCCATTGAAGCAAGGAATCCTACCTTTATTCTTCTTTTAAGTATATTGTTTATGAGTATTGGTCTCACATATACTTCCTTTTCAAACAATGTGGGCCAGCCGAATCTTTGGTACGCAGGATATGACTGGTCATTTGCAAGTCCGATGACAACATCGACACCGTCCTGACGGCCTCTTTCGCAGGAATTCTGAGTCATGGTCCTGAATATTCCCTGCTTCTTGTAATCGGGATGAGTCATGGATTTTACAGAATGAGCTGTCAAGAGTACTTTTCCGTTAACATAAAGCTCGTTAGGCAAAAGCCCGTCGCAGCCTATTACCTTGTCGCCTTCCTTAAGCAGGTACATCATGTTGCCTGATTTATTATATGGGTTTTTATCAAAAAGCCATTGATACATTTCTTTTTTACTGTTAGTTCCTTCACCGAAGGAAATCACCGAAAGTTCTTCAAAGGCTTCAAAATCTTTATTCATGTCCAATCTTACTATTTCTCTTTCCATATGACCTCCGAGTTTTGTTTATTGTATGCTTTTTTGTATCTAATTATAATGTTTTAGATATAAAAATGCAATTAATTTAATTTTTTCCATATATTTCAGTACTGCACATTGACATGCAGAATTATATTATATATAATTAATTAAACATTAAAGAAAGGTAACGGTGAAATGATTAGATAATTTATTTATTCGATGTATGAAATGTTAAACAAGCCAAATATAAGGCTTTGTTTTAAGAAAATACTTGAGAGTAAATTAATTTCTGATATTTCATGATTCTGTAATGTTTTTTTTGTGTTTTATTTTAAATTAATTTTCTCTCGTACAGGAGGGATTATGTCTATAATAAGTGTAAAAAATTTGACTTTCAGCTATGAAACAAATTATGAAAATATTTTTGAAAATACGTCCTTTGAAATTGACACTGACTGGAAGCTTGGCTTCATAGGAAGAAACGGCAGAGGCAAAACAACTTTCTTGAATCTTTTGATGGGAAAATACAGCTACTCAGGAAGCATAAGTGCTTCAACAAAATTTGATTACTTTCCTTTCGAAATAAACGGCAATGACAGCACATTGGAAATTGCAAGAAACATCATTTCTCCTTTCACCCGGTGGGAAAAAGAAATGCAAAGACTTATTACATCCGGTACGGACGGTGACATGGTACGATACGGTGAAATACTTGACTTATACTCTGAAAATGATGGATACATCATTAATGAAATGATTGAAAAGGAACTAAACATGCTTCAAGTTGAAAGAGATGTTCTTTCAAGGCAGTTTTCAACATTAAGCAGCGGTGAAAAAACAAAGGTTATGCTTGCTTCACTGTTTCTTAAGAAAAATAATTTTCTTTTGATTGATGAACCCACAAACCACCTGGACCTTGAGGGAAGGAACACAGTTTCTGAGTATCTTAAAAACAAAAAAGGATTCATACTTGTATCCCACGACAGACACTTTCTTGACAGCGTTGTTGATCACATTCTATCCATAAATAAAGCATGCATAGACATTCAAAAAGGTAATTTTTCAACGTGGCAATCAAATAAGGATTTAAGAGATAATTTTGAAATAAACGAAAACGAAAAGCTTGAAAAAGAAATTAAAAATCTTGAAGTATCATCAAGGCGCACTGCTGGCTGGAGCGACAAGACAGAAAAGTCAAAGTTCGGAGAACCTGTGCCTGATAGAGGCTTTATAGGTCATAAAGCTGCCAAGATGATGAAAAGAGCAAAATCAATTGAGCACAGGAAAGAAAAATCCATTGAAAATAAGAAGCTCCTTCTTAAAAACATTGAAAGAAGCGATGAATTAAAAATCATGCCGCTTAAATACCGCAAAAACACCCTCATAAATGTTGAAGGATTGTCCTTAAGTTATGAGGACAGAAAAATATTTGACAACATAAGCTTTCAGGCAGAACATGAAGACAGAATTGCACTTCGCGGAAAAAACGGCAGCGGAAAATCTAGCATATTGAAAATCCTAACAGGAGAAAATAACAATTATTCAGGAACGGTAACTATGGGAAGCGGACTTGTAGTTTCATACGTTCCTCAGGACACAGGATTTTTAAGAGGTTCTTTAAAAAATTACTGCAGGGATGAAAATATTGACGAAAGCATATTCAGAATGCTTCTTGACAAGCTTGATACCGGAAATGAAATATTCGAAAAAAATCTGGAACAGTTAAGCGGAGGACAAAAGAAAAAAGTTCTCATTGCAAAAAGCCTTTCGCAAAGAGCTCACATTTATATATGGGATGAACCACTGAATTTTATTGATGTGAATTCACGAATGCAAATTGAGGAGCTCATTTTGAAGTACTGCCCTACAATGATTTTTGTGGAACATGATTTCATGTTCAATGAGAATGTTGCAAACAAAATTGTTAATTTAAGTTAAAAAGTTGCTCCGCAACTCCGCTAGGGGGACCTATGTCCCCCTTCGGCGCAAAAAATACTAACGTATTTTTTGCTGAGCACCCCCCTTGACGGCAAGGGCGTCCCGCCCTTTGCAATCCCCGTTTTTAATATACTAGGAAAGAGAACTTTCCTAGTATATTAAAAACGGCCCCAAAGGGGCCGTTTTATTAGTTTTATCGTGCGTTGTACTATGTTCTCACATTATTTGAACGTAACTATTGTTACACCGTCTCCGCCTTCGTTGAACGAACCAAGCCTTGACTCTTTAACATGCTTGTGCTTTTTCAAAAATTGTGTTATACCTTCTCTTAAGATGCCCATTCCCTTGCCGTGAATGACTTGTATTTCGTTGAGATTTGACATGAACGCATCATCAAGGTACTTGTCAAGCTCCAAAAGCGCCTCGTCTAAGTTAAGTCCCCTTAAGTCTATTACAGGACTTATGGATGATGTTTTCAGTTTAACCATTCTTGTAGTGTTGTTTTTTTGTTTCACTTCCTCGTCAGATTTGATTTTTATCAAATCTGATTTCTTTACTTTCATTTTAATAAGGCCTATTTGTACCATTACATTTTGTTGATTGTCTGTATCAGAAATGACAAATCCCTTTTGATTGAGGCTTCTCACTGTTACGGCATCTCCATTTGATATGGGAGAATCCGTGTCGTATGTGTCTTCCTGGAAAATCTGTTCTGTATACTGGTTTTCATCAAGTTCCTTTGATTTATCGTTCAGCGTCTGTCTAAGTTCATTTACCCTTCGGCTTTTGTCCTTATCCATCTCAAGGTTTAATTTCTTAAGTTCCTTAATGATTTCTGCAGCTTCTCTCTTGGCGTTTTCAACTATTTTTCTTGCCTCGTAATTTGCTTCATCAACAAGCTTTTCACTTTTTTCAAGTGATTTTCTTTCCTTGGCCAGAAAGTCCGAGTGCTTTTTCCTGCTTTGCTCATCAAGTCTTTCAATTTCACGCCTTTTTTCTTCAATATATACCCGGTTGTCTTCTATTTGCTTCAATGCATCTTCAAATTCAACCTTTTCAGTTTCAATGCTTTTCTTTGCTTTATCTATAATGTCATTACTCAAGCCAAGCTTTCTCGATATTTCAAAAGCATTAGATTTTCCCGGAACTCCTATTAACAGCTTGTATGTTGGACTTAATGTTTCAACATTAAATTCAACGCTTCCGTTTATGACTCCTACTGTGTTCAGGGCATATAGTTTAAGCTCGCTGTAGTGAGTTGTGGCAGCAGTTACAATATTTCTTTCGTGAAGAGTATCAAGAATTGATATGGCAAGTGCAGCACCTTCTGTAGGGTCTGTTCCTGCTCCAAGTTCGTCAAATAAAACAAAAGATTTTTCATCAACTTCTTTCATGATTTTCACTATGTTTGTCATGTGGGAAGAAAATGTGCTCAGGCTCTGCTCAATGCTTTGCTCATCACCTATGTCCGCATAGACGGCGCTGAAAACTGATATTTCTGTTCCGTATTCCGCCGGAATATGAAGCCCTGCCATTCCCATGAGAGAAAATAACCCCAGTGTCTTAATAGATACTGTCTTTCCTCCTGTGTTAGGTCCTGTGATAATGAGAGTCCTGAACTTATCCCCCAGCCATGCATCTATGGGAACAACAACTTTTGGGTCAATGAGAGGGTGTCTTCCTTTTTTTATTCTTATATAGCCTCTGTCATTTACCTTAGGCTCAACGGCATTTAAACTTATGGCATATTTTCCCTTTGCAAATATGAAATCAAGTTCTGTTAGAATTTCCTGGTTTATGAGCATTTGTTCGCTTATTTCGCCTATTAATCCGCTCAGTTCAAGAAGTATTCTTTCAACTTCTTTCTTTTCTTCTATTTTTAGGTTAGAAATGTCATTTGTCATTTCTACCACTGCCATTGGTTCAATAAAAAGAGTGGAGCCTGTTGATGACTGGTCGTGGATTATTCCTCTCACCATGGATCTATATTCCTTGCGAACAGGAATTACATATCTGTCATTTCTCATTGTCACTATGTTTTCCTGTAGGTATTTCTGCATGGCGGATGAATTCACAATGGTATTTATTTTATTTTTTATGGCGTTGTTTTTTATTTGTATTTCTCTTCTTATTCTTTTAAGCTCCGGGCTTGCATCATCTGCAATTTCCTCTTCACTTATAACCACATGGTATATTTTGTCCTCTGTGTCCTTGTCTGTGAAAATTCCTTCGCACAGTTCTTCAAGGAGAGAATAGTTTCTTTCTTCCTTGTTGTTGAGGAGCACATAATTTTTTAAAAGCCTAGCAGCTCTTAATGTATCCGCGCAGTTAAGAAGCCCTCTTAGGGAAATTATTCCTCCCACGGCTCCCCTTCTTGCATATTCTTTTATATCTGATATTCCTCCTAATGGAGGATTTCCTTTTTCCATAATTATTGAAAGAGCCTGTGAAGTCTGATTTTGCTTAAACTTAACTGCCTCAACATCTGATGAAACATCCAGTTTTAAAACCTCTTTTTTTCCATTGGATGTTTCCGCATAATTTGAAAGCTTTTCAATAATCTTATCAAATTCCAATACTGATTTAGATTTTTGTTTCATTTTTAATCCCTTCTTTCTCCTAATTAAGAATTAAGAGTTAAGAATTAAGAATTATGGAAGGAATTTTGGTACCCAAAATTCCATCAATTAATTTTTCATTCTTAATTATTCATTATTAATTTTTAAAGTATGTTCTTTAAATAGTGTCCTCTTGTAAAGCCATTCTCCTGAAGCACGTTTGATGTTTGAACACCGTTTATTTCGCAGTACATAGCATCAATTATTTCTTCAGGATCTTCAAGATACTTTGTGTCCACAAAGAAAAATTCAATTCCTGCACGTTCAAAATCATATACTTTTCCTATGAGCGTCAATGGAACGCTGTTGTATATGTGGGTTAGTTTGTTTTCTCTTTCAATGTTAAAATAAACGCCTTTTCTGTCCTTAAGCATTATTTTTTCCCTGTACTCGCACTTGCTGCAGTCCTGAAGGTTTTTGCAGTTTTTAACCATTGACATTGGGCAGTTTTTCATAACCATGAGCTGCGCATATGCATGGGATACTATTTCAGTCCTGAGAGTTGAATTCCGCGTGATGCTTTCCATGTCTTTTATGTTTGCTTCGATGGAAAATGTAATGCTTTCTGCTCCCTTACCCTTCAAAAGCTCCGCTGAAAATGAATTTATGATGTTGAAGAACGGTCCGCAGTGTATTTTTAAATTTGAGTTTTCCTTGAAGAAATAAAAACTTCCGGGATTGTTAACACATACACCGTCAAAAATTCCCTCATAAATCTTCATGTTTTTGTCGAACTGAGCATATTCCGATTTTGAAACTATGTTTGGTATCCAGAGGTATTTTTCTTCAACTTCAATTGTCTTTGCCATTTCCATGTCAAGATTGTATGGAACATAAACTCTTTTTACCTTCATGTTGTCTATGAATTCTATTTCATTGTTGTGATTTATTTTCAGACTTATTTTTGCCCTTGCATCATTTTTGTTTTTCTCAAAGTCGAACACTCTGCTCAGTGGTATGTTTCCTGCTTCTTTTCTTGAATAAACAACGGCTCCCTTTTCATAAAGAAGTTCAGTAGCTTCTCTTCTAAGCTGATTCAATGTGCTTTTTCTTAAGAACACATTTTCGTCACTGGCAATGTCTAGTTTTTCTAACTCATATATTGTACTTCCCAGTTTTCCCAGCTGTTCCTTTATTATTTCTTCTGTGGCAGGATTTTTAATGCTTGTTTCGCAAACTTCGCTGCTTTTCACAACAACTTCATTTTCCCCGTCTGTTGCAGTAAGTACAGCCTGCTCTCCAACCTTAAGTGAAATAGCAAATTTAACTTTTTTCCTTCTGAATGATGAAAATTCATGGGCAATGTCCTTTGTTTCTTCCTCAATATTTTCAATATCATCACCCTTAACGCCTGAACTTGTTCTTGCAAACATCTCATCGTCCTTTGACGGTTTTAAATATCCATTTGTATATCCTCTTGAAAATGTTGATATTGCTTTTTTCTCAAGTTCACTGATGTCTGTCGTTTTGCCTGTCAGATGATTGTCTATAATCTCTCTGTAATATTCCACGACTGCAGAAGTGTATTCAGGTCCTTTCATGCGCCCTTCAATTTTAAATGTTTTTATGCCTGCATCAATTAATTCGCCTATTGATTGACCTGCATTGAAATCCTTCATGCTGAGTACAGGAATAGTTTCGAAGTCATGAAGTTCTTCTTTCTTTTCTTTGTCGTAAAAGCTGTAATTAAGCCTGCAAGGCTGAGCACATTTTCCTCTGTTGCCGCTTCTGCCTCCTAAGAAGCTTGACATGTAGCACTGCCCTGAATAACACGCACAAAGTGCTCCGTGAATGAAAATTTCAAGGTCCACATTTGTGATATTAAGGGTTTCCTTAAGCTGGCTGATGGACAATTCTCTTGCCATTATGACTTTGTTAATGTTAAAGTCTTCAAAAAACTTCACTCCATATTCATCATAAATGGCCGCCTGTGTGCTCATGTTCACGCTTAAATCCGGAAGAAACTTATTTATAAGGTACAACAATCCAAGATCCTGCACTATTACAGCATCTGCATCAGAATCATGCAGAAAAGCTGCATAGTTTAGAGCATCTATCATTTCCGAATCTTTAAGTACTGTGTTCATAGTTACATATACCTTCACACCCTTGTTGTGGGCGTAGCGTATTATATGTTTCATTTCTTCGTTGTCAAAATTTTGTGAGTTTTGTCTTGCGTTGAATAGCTTTCCTCCAAGATACACTGAATCTGCTCCGCTGTTAACTGCGGCATAAAATGATTCCATGCTTCCTGCAGGTGCTAAAAGTTCAATTTGTTTTTTCATACTTTCTCCTGTTTTTAAAAAGGAACGCTTCTGCGTTCCCCTGGTTAATTAGACGTTTCATCCTCTAGAAGTTCCATTAATTCTCTGTTGTCTTTCTTAAGCTTACTGATTTCAAGCTGATTCTGATAATTTTCTGTTTCCTTGCGATTTAACCTGTCCTGAAGTTCATTGATGCTGTTTATTAGGTTTTCCTTGTCGTTGTTTGTCATCAGCAGCTCTTCAAGGTATCTTTCCTTTTCATCGTTGATGTTTTCATATTTTTGCTTAAGCTCTTCAGTGCTCTTTTTAAGTTCTAAAATTGACTTATCCTTGTTGTTAATAACTTCATCTTTTTCATTCAGCTTGTTTTGAAGCAGCGTGATTTTATTGTTCAATGTATCAATGTCGTTTTGCTTGGACTCTATAATCATGTTCATTTTTTGCTGGTCGTCGCTGAAATTATAAATTTTCTGAGATTTGTCCTCAAGGTTTCCTTTAAGTTCCCTGATATTTTTTTCAAGCTGAACAACGTACTGTTCCCTTTCGTTCAGCTTCAGCTGAAGTTTTGAAATTCTTCCGTTTAAGCTGCTCTTGGTGTTGTTCATGAAATTTATTTCTTTTGTGAAATTTTCTCTTTCATTTTTAAGCTCTTCACATAGTTCATTAAGTTCTTCATTTTTGATTTTAAGCTCATTAATGAGCATTTCGCTTTTTACAAGCTGTTGTTCCTGCTCTGAAAGTTTTTCCTGTAGTTTTGAAATCTGTGAATTCAGATATTCTCTGTCATTGTCCCTTGCAAGAAGTTTTTCTCTGTATCTTTCCTTTTCAAGCACAGCTTCAGAAGATTTTACAAATGCTTCGTCCTTTTCCTGCAGAGCCTTGATTTTTTCTTCCTTCAAAAGCTGTATTTCATCTTTGATTTCTTTTCTGTAGTCGCTTGCTTCCTTCGAAAGTTTAATATATTTATCAACAATCACAAATGAAGACAAAATCATCTTGTCTATTTCGTTGAAGCGTTTGTTTGCATTTGCTATTGAATTTATCTGGTCATTAAGGACTGTTTCTATATTTTTCACATATTCGGGACTTTCATCAGTTTTAACGTTGTATTTTTTATCACCTATAACAATTTCTATTTTATTCATATAATCAAATCCCCTTTATATTATTTTCTTTTGATTCTGAATAATAACGGAATGACTAACATTTATTTAAAATTTCCGAATTTACTTCAATTATATATTAATATTAATGTAAAACACTTAAAATTTCAATAGCAAATAATACTTTTTGGTTATTTTTTAATTTTTTCGGCAAAATGTAAACTTTTCCGTGATTGACATTCATTTTTGCGTGTATATATATAGTATTGATATTTCGGAGGTGATTATGATTTACAAAGATATTTTTAAAGTTCAGAAAAATATGCGGGCTGTTCTTTTGTCCCTTGTGCCTATAGTGTTGTTTTCAATCTATATTTATGGACAAAGAGTTCTTGTTTTATTGATACTTGTGACAACTATTGGAACAGCTGCAGAGTATATGTGGGAAAAGCACTATGGCAGCAAAGCATCTGAAGCCGTGTTTGTCACATGCATTCTTTACACAATGACCCTGCCGCCGTCCATTCCCATGTGGATTGCAGCTATAGGAATTCTTTTCGGACTCTTTTTTGGTAAATTGTTTTTTGGAGGTTTTGGGCGCAATATTTTCAATCCGGCACTTGTGGGTCGTGCCTTTATTTATGTCAATTTTCCCGAACCCATGACCATATCATGGAATGTGGCTTCTGGTTTTTTTCCCGGTGGATTTTCCTCTTATTTGACTCAAGAGATTGATGCAGTATCAAGTTCAACTCCAATGATAATGTTTAAAAATTCAGGAGCATTGGCTGATATTAAATCTCTTGTCCTTGGCACCATTCCAGGTGCAGCAGGAGAAACATGCAAAATTTTAATAATAATTTCAGCTTTATATTTAATTTACAAAAAGACTGCATCTCATGAAATAATGCTGGGCTCTGTGGCTGGTTTTAGCTTATTATCTATTGTCATGAAATTTGCAGGTGTACATGCAGCAAATCCCCTTTATGGTATGATGATGGGAGGATTTTTGTTTGGAACCGTGTACATGGCGACTGATCCCATAAGCGCTGCAAAAACAAAGGCAGGAAAATGGATTTACGGTTTAATAATAGGTGCTGTGACCATACTCATAAGGAGCATGTCTCTTTTTAACGGCGGAATGATGTTTGCAATATTAATAGGAAACACATTTGCCCCTATAATTGATTACTTTGTTAAAGAAGCAGAAAAAAAGAAAAAGGAGGCTGCAATATGAAAAAACAAAAATCATTTTTTTATCCGATTATTTTCATGACTGTTGTAACAGCCTTCTTCGTATTTATTCTTTCTGCATTCAGCCAAGCAACAAAAGACACAATTGCTTTTAACAACGAAAGCGAGCTAAGATATAAAATTCTTTACATATTCAACATTCTTCCGGAAAGTAAAAATCCAAAAGATATAGAAAAAGTTTTTAATGAACGTGTTGAAGAAAGATTTACTGGCGGAAAGAACATTTATGTTCTCATGGACGGGGAAAAAGAAATTTCTTATGCAGTTCCTGTTGAAGGACCCGGTCTTTGGGGTACTATTTCAGGATATGTAGGTCTTAATGAAGACTATTCAAAAATAACAGGCATTGATTTTGTCAAACAATCTGAAACACCTGGGCTTGGAGGGAGGATTTCAGAAGAATCATACAAGGAACAGTTCAGAGAAATCGACATATCTGATGTTCAGGACGGCAAGTTTATAGTTTCCTCTACCCAAACCGGAAACAATGTGGATGCCATTGCAGGAGCAACCCAGACTTCAGCGGCTGTGGAAAAACTTATCAACGAAGATTTAAATGATTTTTTTAAGAAACTGGAGGTGAAATAATGAGCCTGAAGGATGCAACAAAAATCTTTAAAAAAGGAATATTATATGACAATCCAATACTGGTTCAGGTTATAGGAATTTGCTCAGCCCTGGCAGTGACAAACAGAATGATGAACTCCCTAATTATGGGCATTGCACTTTCATTTGTAACAGCATTTTCTTCCATGACCGTATCGCTTTTAAAAAGCCGCACCCCCAGACACATACGCATGATGGTCCAGGTTCTAATAATTTCTGCCTACGTAATTATTGTAGACATATTCTTAAAGGCATATATGATTGATATGAGCAAGGCACTGGGTCCTTATGTGGGACTTATTATTACAAACTGCATTATTATGGGAAGGGCTGAAGGTTTTGCTCAGTCTAATCCACCATTATTATCATTCCTTGACGGTCTGTCCTCCGGTTTCGGGTACACGCTAGTACTTCTTTTTATTTCACTGGTAAGGGAACTGCTTGGATTCGGCACTGTGTTCGGAAGAGCTGTAATGCCTGAAAACTTCACAAAATGGACACTGATGGTAATGCCGCCCTCTGCATTCTTCATACTTGCTTTGATTATGTGGGCAGCATACAACTTAAGAACTAAAAAGGAAAAAGAAGGAGTTGAGAAAAAATGATTGACGTACATCCATTTGTAATTTTCGTAGCTTCAATTTTCACCAGCAACATGATATTTTCCAATTTTCTCGGAATGTGCTCCTTCATAGCTGTATCAAAGGAAATTCCAACTGCAATTGGACTTGGTGTTGCAGTCACCATGGTTCTTTCATTCACCACAGTACTAAACTACATTGTTTACTGGAACATACTTGTTCCTTTCGGGCTTGAATACCTTATGTATATAGTGTTCATCCTTGTCATTGCAGCATTTGTACAGCTTTTGGAAATGGTCATGGAAAGATACTTATCAAATCTTTACTACGCACTTGGAATATTTCTTCCTCTCATAACCGTAAACTGCGCCATACTTGGTGTATCTTTGTTCATGGTTGCAAGGCAGTATGATTTTCTTCAGACATTTATGTTTTCTGTTGGCTCAGGAATTGGATGGGCTCTTGCCATTACGGCAATGGCAGGAATAAGATCAAAACTAAATGAAAGTTCCATACCTGAAGGTTTAAGAGGCGCACCTATAACACTTATTATAACCGGCATCATGGCCCTGGCATTCATAGGCTTCAGCGGCATGGTTCAAATTCAATAGGAGGCCACCATGAGCACAATATTAACCACTACATTGATAATCTCTGCAATTACCTCAATCCTTGCTGCAATACTAACAGCTGCAGACAGGACAGTGGGAAATTATGGAGAAGTAAAACTCACCATCAACAATGTAAAAACTTACACCGTGGAAG
>VSSQ01000935.1_pt1 | contig 13313 bp, 7 predicted proteins | sample 4763081 | NCBI WGS metagenome assembly VSSQ01 (sample SAMN12137344, study PRJNA551015) | bioreactor metagenome | isolation source: SDC9 anaerobic chlorinated ethene degrading culture | place: USA: Knoxville, Tennesee | collected 2015-01-01
GCTCTACCTGGCCACGCTGGACAAGATGGAACGCCTCACCGAGCAGTACGGCATCCGTCGGCTGATGCCCGGGCACGGGCCGATCGTCACCGACCCGATCGCCCGGATCCGCGCCTACCGCGCACACCGGCTGCAGCGACTGGACCAGATCCGGATCGCCTACCGGGCCGGGCACACCTCGGTCCCCGCGCTGGTCGACGCGGTGTACGGCGACCTGGTGGGACCGACCCAGAAGGCGGCCGAACAGACCGTCCGGGCCCAGTTGGAGTACCTGGAGCTGATGTAATGCGGCGCCGGGCCGGGACGTCATCCGCCCCGGCCCGGCCCGCGTACTCGGATTGATCCGCTCGTGGCGAGCCTGCTCGGACCGAGCCGGATGACGCTGATCCGCTCGTGGCGATTCCGCTCGTGGCGAGCTGCCCGAACCGAGCCTGCCCCGAACCGAGCCTGCCCCGAACCGAGCCTGCTCAGAGGGGACCTGCTCAGACCGTGGCGGCTGCGCGCCGATGCACCGGGTGGTGCGCGGTGCCGGGCACCTTCCCGTCGTGCGCCCGCAGGATGTCGGCCCACTCCGTGATCTCGGGGTTCTCGCGGAGGATCTTCCGACGCTCGCGCTCGGTCAGACCGCCCCACATCCCCCAGTTGATCCGGTTGTCCAGTGCCTCGGCCAGGCATTCCACCCGTACCGGGCACCCCATGCAGATACCCCGTGCCTTGCGCTGGGCTGCTCCTTCTGCGAAGAGCTCGTCGAAACGGCCTCCACAGTTCGCATGTACTGCCCAGTCCTCACCGACAAGTGCGGTCACGATGACCCCGCCTTTCGATCCGTCGTTGGAGCGGTGCGGCTCATTGCTCTCCCGGAGATCTCCCCCGACCCCCGGTGTCCCACCGCCGACTGATCGATCCCCGTGGCGTACGGCGCCTGTTTGCCGCCCGCCCGGTCCAGTGGACCAATCACCCAAGTGGTGTTACTCGAAACATCGTAGCCCGAAGCGGTTCACGGCAACACCGCAGCTCGCCTGGCGTACCATGACCTCTACACGAGAGGCTCGTCACGTTGAGCCCCGGGCCGACCCTCCGGCCCGAACCATTGGGTCGGCACCCCGCGTCACGTAGGCTCTAGACCGTGTCGCATGATCCTCGCCCCGGCAGCAACACCCAGGCGGTCCTGACCCTTCTGGTCGTGAGCGTCCTGATCGGCGTGCTCGCCGCCGGCTTCGTCATGCCGGGGGTCGGCGTCGCCACCTCGACCCTGAAGGCGGCTGCGGCCGGCCTGCAGGACCTGCCGTCGAACCTCGAGACCCCACCCCAGGCGGAGCGGTCGACCCTGTTGATGGCGGACGGCACCACCCTCGCCACCTTCTACGACGAGAACCGCGTCTACGTCCCGCTGAACCAGATCGCCACGGTGATGCAGCAGGCCCAGATCGACATCGAGGACAACCGCTTCTACCAGCACGGCGCGATCGATGTGAAGGGCACCATCCGCGCGTTCCTCCGCAACAGCGCCGGCGGTGCCACCCAGGGCGGCTCGTCGATCACCCAGCAGTACGTCAAGCGGGTCCAGATCGAGACCGCGCTGGCCAGTGGCAACGAGCAGGGCGTCCAGGAGGCCCAGGAGAAGTCGTACGGCCGCAAGGTCCAGGAGATGCGCTATGCGATCGCCCTGGAGAAGCGGCTGTCCAAGGACCAGATCCTCGAGCGCTACCTGAACATCGCGTACTACGGCGACGGCGCGTACGGCGTCGAGGCCGCTGCCCGACACTTCTTCAACAAGTCCGCGAAGGATCTCGACCTGGCCGAGGCGGCGATGCTCGCCGGCCTGGTGCAGAGCCCCGACGCGTACAACCCGAGGCTGCACCCGGAGGCCGCGGTCCAGCGCCGCAATGTGGTGCTGGACCGGATGGCCCAGCTCGACCCGGGCCTGCAGGACCAGGTCAATCAGGCCAAGGCGACCGAGTTCGACCCGTCGACGGTGAGCTCGACGCGCAACGGCTGCGCGTCGAGCAGCTACCCGTTCGTCTGTGAGTACGCCGTCCACCAGCTGTTGCAGTCGCCCGCGCTCGGCTCGACCGTCGAGGATCGCCAGCGGATGCTCAACCGTGGCGGGCTCACCATCCGGACCACCATCGACCCGCGGGTCCAGGAGGCCGCCCAGCAGTCGGTGTCGGCCGTGGTGGCGGACCGGGACCCGGCGCTGGGGACGATGGTGATGGTCAAGCCGGGCACCGGCGAGATCCAGGCGATGGCGCAGAGCCGCCCCTCGATGGGCAACAGCGGCGGCCAGACGTTCTACAACTACAACGCGACCTCGGCGATGGGTGGCGCCGAGGGCTACCAGGCAGGCTCGACGTTCAAGATCTTCACCCTGGCGGCCGCCCTGGAGAAGGGCATCCCCAGCAACAAGACGTACGCGGCCGATTCCCCGATGAGCTTCCAGGGCACGACGTTCACTTCCTGCAGCGGCCCGTTCGTGCTGCGTGAGCCGTGGACGGTCTCCAACTCGACCATCTCGTCGTCGTCGATGGACCTGCAGACGGCCACCGACTGGTCGGTCAACACGTTCTACGTCCAGCTGATCCGCGACGCCGGCATCTGCAACGCCACCCGGATGGCGCAGAAGGTCGGCGTCCAGGAGGCCACCGGCGGCAACATCGTGGACGACTTCAACCGCACGCCGTCCTTCGTCCTCGGCGTGGCCGAGGTGGCCCCGGTGTCGATGGCCGAGGCGATGGCGACCTTCGCCTCCGGCGGCATCCACTGCAACTCGATCATCATCGGCTCGATGACCACCGTCGACGGCAAGCCGCTGGCGACCCCGTCCGCGGACTGCCAGCGGACGGTGGACGCCGGCGTCGCCGGCCAGGTGAACAAGATCCTGCAGAGCGTGTCCGCGAACGGCACCGGCCGGCCGGCGCGGGTCAGCGGCTTCAACGACCAGGCCGGCAAGACCGGCACCACCGACAGCAACCAGAGTGTCTGGTTCGTCGGCTACACCCCGGAGCTCGCCGGTGCGTCGATGATCGCCATCGACAAGACCAACCCGTACTGGAACTCGCACTCCAAGACGCTGAAGGGCATCCGGCTCCCCGCCTCCGGCACCTACCTGACCGGCACCGGCTCGGGCGACGCCGGGCGGATCTACAAGTCCGCCATGACAGCCGGCCTGCAGGGCAAGCCGGCGACACCCTTCGGCGCGTCCAAGCCGGAGTTCCAGACCGGCCAGATGGTCGACCTGCCCGCCGGGGTCGACAAGATGAAGCCGGACGACGCCCGCAAGGCGCTGGAGGACGCCGGTTTCCAGGTCGAGCAGACCTACCTGTACGACTCCTCCCCGTACGGCACGTTCCTCGGTGTGACGCCGAAGGACCAGGCGCCGCAGTCGTCCACGGTCTACCTGAACTTCTCGGCCGGACCCGCCCCCCAGGGCAGCCAGGACCAGACCGGTCCGACCCCGAGTCCGACCCCGAGCGGGGGCAACTGACATGGGCTGGGGTCGGGCCGTGGGCCGTACGGTCCTGGGCGGGGCCGCGTTCGGGGCCGGTTGCGTGGCGTACGGCCACTTCTTCGAGCTGACGGACTTCCGACTGCGGCGGGTGGCCCGGCGGCTGCTCCCGGCGCGGACGGCACCGTTGCGGATCCTGCACCTGTCCGACATCCACCTGCTGCCGGCCCACCGCAAGAAGCTGGCCTGGATCGCCATGCTGGCGGCGCTGGAGCCGGACCTGGTGGTGAGCACCGGCGACAGCCTGTCGTCGGACTCCGCGCTGGATCACCTGGAGGCGGCGCTCGGGCGCCTGCTCGCCCGGCCGGGCGTCTTCGTGTTCGGGTCCAACGACTACTACCGCCCGACCCTGAAGAACCCCCTCGACTACCTCATCAAGGGCCCCAGCTCGTCCGACGCCCCCGACCGGCCCGGCCTGGACACCGAGGCGCTGCGCAGCCTCTTCACCGACCGCGGCTGGGCGGATCTGAACAACGCCGCCACCACCCTCGACCTGCAGGGCCATCACGTCGAGTTCCGCGGCACTGACGACCCGCACATCCGCCGGGACGACTACGCCGCGGTGGCCGGGCCCGCCGATCCGGCGGCGGACCTGCACGTCGGGGTGCTGCACGCCCCGTACGCCCGGGTGCTCGACGCGATGACCGGCGACGGGATGGACCTGCTGCTGGCCGGCCACACCCACGGCGGGCAGGTCTGCCTGCCGGGCTACGGCGCCCTGGTGACCAACTGCGACATCGACCGCAAGCGGGTGAAGGGCCTGTCCACGCACTCCACGGAGGGGCGTACGGCCGCCCTCCACGTGTCGGCCGGGCTGGGCACCTCACCGTTCGCCCCGTACCGTTTCGCCTGCCCGCCGGAAGCGACGCTGCTCACCCTGCTGCCGCGGACCGGGTGAGAACGTCCGCCGGGTGGGAACGTCCGCCGGGGTGAGCTGAGCATCCACCGACGCCCTCGATTTTTCTCTCCGCGGCAGGTGCGCTATGGTTCTCTAGTGCCCGCGAGGGCATGACGGACCGCCCGACAGGGCGGACGGGGTGTGGCGCAGCTTGGTAGCGCGCTTCGTTCGGGACGAAGAGGCCGCAGGTTCAAATCCTGTCACCCCGACCATGTGATGTCTCAGGACATCGGAATGGCTCGAACCTACGTTGCGTAGGTTCGGGCCATTCGTTGTTTCTGGGGTTGGTTGATGGGCTGGTAGAGGCGTGTGGGGTCGAGGGTCAGGTCACGCAGGATTTCTCCGGTGGCGGCGTTGATGACGGTGATGTCGAGGTCGTGGATGAGGGCCAGGACGTAGGTTCCTGTGTAGGTCTTCCCGATCCCGATGCGGTAGAGGGTGCCGTCGTGACGCAGGGTGATCGAGCCTGCTTTGGAGACTCGGTCGTGGCGGACCCGGTCGTGGGTGTCGCGGCTGCGGTCGGTGCCGGGGGCGGCTTTCGGTCGGGTGGTGTAGGCGGTCACCGGGGTCGCGTGGTGCGGCAGGGACCGGTGTGGGCGGTGGTGGTTGTATTCCTCGAGGAACGCATCGATCAGGGTCTGCAACGCGTTGATGGTGGCGGGCTGGTCGGGTTGGGCGGTCAGCCATTTCTTCATCGTCTGTTGGAAGCGTTCGACCTTGCCCTGGGTGGTCGGGCTGGCGGGTCGCCCGTTCTTCTGGACGATGCCGCGACGACGCAACTCGTTCTCGAGCATGGTCCGCCCACCGCGGCGGGCCTGGGACGCGAGCCGGACGGTATAGACCAGGCCGTTGTCGGTCAGCGTCGCGGCGGGGTATCCGTGCTGGTCACCGGCCTGACGGAACGTGTCACGCACGATCCGAGCGGTGATCGCGGTATGTGCTGTGGCGTGGAGGGCGTAGCGGGAGTGGTCGTCGAGCCAGGTGATGATCTCCACATCGCGTCCGGGGCTCCCGTCGGGGCGGGTGAGGCGGTAGTGGGTGAAATCGGACTGCCAACACTCGTTCGGTTGGTCGGCCTGGAAACGGATGTAGGAACTCTTCGGACGCTTCCTCGGCTGGGGGGTGACGGCCCCTGCACGGGTGAGGATCCGATGGATCGTCGCGCGCGACAGACGCGTGTCGTGGTGATGGGCCAGGTGCCAGGCGATCGTGTCCGCGCCGGCGTCCAGACCCGCCCCAGACAGCTCGTGACGCACCGTGACGACCAACTCGACCACCGCTGGTGGAGTGGCGTGCGGTGAGGTGCGCGGCGCACGCGAGGCGGGTTCGAAGGCATCCTCGCCGTGTTCACGGTAGGCGGCCATGAGACGGGACACCCAGCCCTGGGAGACCCCGTAGGTCCGGGCGACCTCGGACTGCGACAAGCCCGCCACAACAGCGGTGATGACCAGACGACGCATCGACATGACGCACCCTGACCGATCCACCGGGCATGGACCCGAAGCTATGCCGATGACCCGAGACAGCACCATTCCGATGTCGTGAGACACCCCATTCCGATGTCCTGAGACCACACACTGTCACCCCGACCAGATGGTCCATGTTGGAACAAACGACCTCAGGATGAGGCCTAAGGTCCGACAGGATAAATGAAGATTCACGAAGGACGTCCTCCACAGGGCGTCCTTCTTTCATGTTCTCGATCACGTTCGAGGGACGCGAACGCTCCGCCTCGGACAACTCACTAGCCGTTCGATAGAGACTGGCAACTGGCTCGCGAAGCTCATGCTCGACCCGGACACGGCCGCTATCGTCGCGATCGAGCCGCAGGCGATGGAAGAAGCCGCGGTTGAGTTGGGTCCGTACATCGGGGGCGGCTTGCCCGTAGAAGTCTTGTGGACGCTCAGCCAGTGTGATCCAGGTCTTAGTGAGTTCCAGCGCTTCGGTGAGATGGTCTTCGGTCCGGGCGATCCGGCCTTCGATACTGCGGCGCTTGAGCTGGATGTCGTTCAGGAGCCGTTGCACCTTGTCCTCAGCAGACAGGCCGTTCATGAGGGCGTGGAGCAGCCGGTCGGCCTGCTCGTCCAGGTTCGCCAACTCCCGGGTCAGGTTGGTGACCAAGTCGTGCTGGATGTGCTGTTGGGCATCCATGGCCTCGTCGAGCGCAGCACGGAGGTTGTCGCCGTAGCGAGCTGGCAGAGGAAGCGTGGTGTAGTGACGCTCGATGGCATCCTCGACGGCCTCCACCCGGAGGAAGGGCAAGTCGCAGACGTGTTGGTAGCGTCCCACGCAGAAGAAGTAGGCATACTGGCCGCCCTTGGCTTCCATGTAGATGAGCCGGTTCTCGCGTCCGGCTTCATGGCAGCGGTCGCACCACAAGATGCCCTTGAGGTAGTGGTGATGGACCTGCATATGCAGCAGCCGTCTCGCGTTGCGGTCCGCGACGTCGTGATCCGCCATGCGAAGGCGCACCCCGCGTGGGGTCACCGCAAGATCTGGGCGATGACCCGTCACGACGGGCACCATGTCTGCCAGGCGACCGTGCTGCGGCTGCTGCGCGACGAGGGCCTGCTGCTGGAGGCGAACCACCAGCGGGAACGCCGCAAGCTCGCCGAGCGCCGCAAGGCCGCGTTCGCGAAGGAACCGACCGGCCCGAACCAGGTCTGGCAGCTCGACTTCTCCGAGTACGAGACCACGGCCGGTGGGACGTGGCGGATCGCGTCGTGCCGGGACTACTGGGCGAAGTACGAGTTCGACGCTCACGTGGCGCCGACGGCGAACATGCACGACGCCGTCGCGGCCGTCGAGCTCGCCCTCGCCGAAGCGGAAGCGCTGCTCGGCCACCCGCTGATCGATGATTGCGAGGTCGACGAAGCGACCGGGGAGATCCTGCCGGTCTTGACCATCGTGACCGATAACGGCGGCCCGTTCCGCTCGTTCACGTTCGAAGCATTCATCACGCCCCACCCCGAGCTGCGCCACGTGCGCACCCGAGTCCGCACGCCCGGGCAGAACGGGTCACGCGAACGAGGGTTCGGGACGATGAAGTACGAATGGCTGTTCCGAGAAGAGATCGACAACGGCCTCCAGCTCGTCGAACAGGTCAACGCTTACCGGCACGACTACAACCACGTCCGCCCGCACGAGGCGATCGCCTGGAATCGGCCCTCCGACGTCTACGCCGGCATCGCCGACCCCACCATCCCCAACTTCGACATCAAGGAAACCCTGCCAACTACTTGACGCGGGACAGGGCGACGAAGTCCTCGCCACCGCCATCCTCGACTGCCTGCTACACCAGATGCCGACGCGCGATCTTCCGCTGGGTCACCCGCTACAACACCCGCCGCCACTCCTGGTGCGGTCACCTGTCCCCGACCGCCGACGAGGCACACCAAGCCGCTACCCTGGCAACCGCCGCGTAATCGACCAACACCGTGTCCAAGATTCGGGCGAAGGCCCAATACACCTAGGTGTTTGGACACCACGGGACTGGCAACTTCTGATCGATCGCCACCCACACAGCTGCACAAAAAGCTATCTTTTGGCTACATTTGAGCCCAGGCACTTGTAGTTGCCGCAGGATCCTGTACGTTTGCATTAGCCCACCCGGCAGCCACCCGAACCGGACGAGCACAAGTTTTTGGGATCTGCACCATTGGGGGAAGAATGATCGTTTGATCAATTGAGGGACTTGAGGAGAACCCCCTTTTCGTACGGTTAGGGAAGGCATTTCCTCGCCACGATTTGTACGTCAAGCTCGAAGGATTGAACACTGCCGGTTCAATCAAGTTGAAGACCGCCATCGCGCTGGTTGACAGCCTGGAGGCGGCCGGCAGATTGGCCGACGGAGGGTGGTTGGTGGAATCTTCGTCAGGGAGTCTGGGGGTCGCCCTGGCAGGGGTCTGCGCCCGACGGGGCTACAGGCTGAGCATCGTGACTGATCCCAACGCCAACCCGAAGTCCGTCTCCCATATGCGTGCGTTGGGTGCGGATGTGGAGGTGGTAACCGAGCGCGACCAGGCCGGCGGCTTCCTCGGCACCAGGCTGGCGCGCATCCGAGAGCTCCAGGAGAGTGCTTCCGGTCCGCAGTGGACCAACCAGTACGCAAGCCCTGCGAACCCGCGGGTTCACAGCCGGAAGACCTACGAGTCGATCGTCTCCGAGCTGGGGGATCCGGACTATATCTTTGTCGGCGCCGGCACGACGGGCACATTGATGGGGGTCTCCCGGGCGGTCGCTGAGCGAGGGGCTGATACGCAGGTGTACGCCATCGACAGCATGGGTTCGGTGACCTTCGGCGGGGCCCCCTCGACGCGACGCATCCCGGGTCTGGGCGCAAGCGTCGCGCCGTCGCTGTTTGATGGCACACTCGTGCCCGAGCAGCATTGTGTCGATGAGATAGACACCGTGCGTGAATGTCGGCGCATGGCAGGCCTTGAAGGATTTCTTCCCGGTGGATCGACCGGCACTGTCCTGGCGGGCTTCCGGGCGCTTGAAGAAAGCGTTCCCGATGGAAGCCTTGTCGTTGTCATCGCCCCCGACATGGGGGAACGCTACCTCGACAACATCTACGATGACGTATGGGTGGTCGACAATTACGGTCCGGAGGCGTTTGACTTCTCCATCCGGCCAACAAGCTATGCGATGAAAACTACAGGTGGGGGGATTGGATCTCTGTGAGTGACAGCATGATCATCATCGGAGCCAAAGCGGTCGACGAGTTTCTCGACGGCAGAGAGAAAGAAATTATTAACCTGGTCGAGCGCGTCTATTTGATGCATCGCAACGGCCAAACAGAGAACCCCGACAGTTACTTCCTCCGGTTCCCGGAGTCGCCACGGGATCGCATCATCGCCCTGCCCGCACACATGGCTGACAGAGATCTCCGTTCCGTGGGTATCAAGTGGATCTCCAGTTTCCCTGGCAACGTCGATCATGGGTTGCAGCGCGCGGCCGCCATTGTCGTGCTGAATGACCCAGACACCGGCTACGCGCGTGCAGTGGTGGAAGGCAGCCGCATCAGCGCGGCACGAACCGCAGCCTCTGCCGCCCTGGCACTGCGGGTCCTGCACGGTGCACCGGCCAGCATCGGCGTGCTGGGAAGTGGTCCGATAGCCCAGACGACCTTGCGCTACATTAGCGCGCTCTTTCCCGAGAAGGTTCCGGTACGTGTCCACGACCTGAACCGGACCTCAGTGGTCCGCATGCTGCAGAATCGCGGCGACGAGTGTTCCGAGGCCACCTTGGGTGAGGCTCTGGCGTGTGACGTGGTCCTGTTCGCGACGAGCGCCGGGGTTCCGTACGTCCCCGCGTCGACACGCTTCCGGTCGGGTCAGTTCGTCTTGAACATTTCTCTGCGAGACCTTGCACCGGAGACGATTCGTGAGGCCAACAACATCTTCGACGACGTCGAGCACTGCATGAAGGCCAACACGACGCCGCACCTGCTGGAACAGCTTGACGGAAACCGCGAGTTCGTGACAGGAACCCTGGCGGAGGTCTGTGTCGGCGCCGCGCAACTCGACCCCACCCGGCCGACGGTCTTCTCCCCGTTCGGCTTGGGGGTGCTTGATCTTGCCGTCGCCCAGGCCCTCCATGACCAGGTCGTTGCCGCAGGCTCGGGCGTTCGCGTGGACGGCTTCCACGGCGACATGGGGAGGTGACGTGTCTTGACGGATCTCACATCGACCTTCAGCGGCAGCGGCCCGGAGTTGCTGCGCACAGCCGCCCCCCTGATGGGTGCAACCCACCGATGGTCGTTGCACCGCACGCTCTACGCCTACGTTGAGCGATGGGCGCGGGAAACGCCGGACCACCTCGCCGTCATCGACGTTGACGACTCGACAATCACGTACGAGGAACTCTTGTGTCGGGTCCAGCAGCGTGCGGGCCGTCTCCGGCACATGGATGCTCGCGGGCGATTCGTGATGTCGCAGCGATCCCGAAGCGCGGAGTGCTACGTCGACATTCTTGCCTGCACTGCGACGGGCGCGATCTACATCCCGGTGGATCCGACGTGGCCGCGGGCGCGTCTCGACCACATCGCGTCGATCACCGATGCCGTCGCTACGTTCACCGACGTCGATCTTTCGGATGGGGACGCGCGCCCGCCGGCAGGCGACCCGCTCCGGACGACTGTCGTCGACGGGTTCAACGCGCCCAGCTACTGCCTCTTCACGTCGGGAAGCACCGGCGCCCCGAAGGGTGCCATCGTGACCCAGATGGGCATGATGAACCATCTGCACTCCAAGGTCGACCTTCTGGGCCTGACCACAGAGTCCGTCGTCGCCCAGACTGCTCCGACCACCTTCGATGTTGCCATCTGGCAGTTCTGCGCGGCTCTCCTAGTCGGAGGCGTCGTTCGTGTCGTCGCGACCGACGCGTCCCAGGACCCACACGAACTCGCCCTGTTGTTGCAGCGGGAGAACATCACACATATCGAGGTGGTCCCTACCGTCCTGCGCGAGTTCCTGAGGGCGTTAGGCCCTGAGGATGCGCTGCCGACACTCGAGTTCATGCTGGTCACCGGCGAGGAACTCCCCTTGCGGGTGGGCCAGGAATGGGATCGGCGTTTCCCAGGGATCCCGCTCATCAACGCATACGGCCCGACGGAGTGTTCTGACGATGTGACGCACGCGCGGATCACCACCGAGGCTCTCGCCGATGGATCGGTGCCGATCGGAACGCCCATTCCCAACACGAGCCTCTACATTCTTCGATTCGCCGATAGTGCCTGGCATCGCGTGCCGGCCGGCGCCCAGGGCGAACTCTTCATCGCCGGCCCGTCGGTCGGTCTGGGGTACGTAGGCGACAGCGCGAAGACGGCGGGGGCCTTCGCCGAGGTTGACGGGTACCCCTTCCGCCTCTACCGCACCGGCGATCTGGTCCGTCAGCGTCCGGACGGCCAACTGGTGTACGAAGGACGTGTAGATCGCCAAGTCAAGATCAACGGTGTGCGCATTGAGCCTAGCGAGATCGAGAATCGCATTCTACACGAAGCCTCAGAGCTCGCAGCGGTTGCCGTGGTGAAGTACCAGCCACTGATCCGTGAACGCTCCGCGATCGTAATCCGTGAGACCAACGAGTCGTTCGTCCGGCAAGGAGACGCACGTCTCGCTGCGTTCTACCAGACCCATAGTGGGGAGCCCGTATCGCCCGCTGACCTGGAGTCTCACGCACGATCGGTACTGCCGGCGCCCCTGCGGCCATCTCGATGGTTCAGTATCGACGTCCTGCCGACCACACCCAACGGGAAGGTCGATACCAAGCGCCTCGAACTGTTGGCGACCGAGCGCTCGGGGGTCACGGTGCCCATCGTCAGCGCCCCGCTCCCCAGCCGACTCCGGGACACAGGGGGCTCCCCCGAAGTCTCGTTCATCACCGCTGCGTGCAGTGTGCTGGGTCACCCGGTGGATCCGGACGCCACCTTCATCGACTCCGGCGGCGATTCGCTCCGAGCCATCCAACTGGCGAGCGTGCTGCGCTCGTTTGGCTGCACGGTTCGGGTCGGTGACCTGCTGTCGAGTGCCACCCTTGGAGCGCTCGCAAGCCGGTACTGCGACGTGTGGGCACGTAAGGCCGGCACCGATCAGCCACGGGCCGGTACGACTCCCGACCCCGAGAGCTCTGCGGAGCCGATGCTCCCTGTCACCTGCGCGATGACCTCCGCTCAGAGGGGCATCTACTTCCAGTGGCTTCTCGAGCCGGAGAGCGCCTACTACAACTACCAGGTGCTGCTCGAGTGCCCGCCGACGCTCGATGTGGACAAGGCTCGGCGAGCGCTTGACCAGGCCCTCCGTGCCAACCCACAGCTGTTCGCGCAGTTCGAGGTTGACCCCAGCGGGAGCTTTGTCCAGACGTTCCCGGTGGACCCGATCCAGGCGCGCAGCGTGAGGGCGTGCGAGGCAGAGTCCGAAGCGGAGGCGCGCCGGCGCTGTCGGGAGCGCGTGGCCCGCCCGTTCGACCTGGAGTGTGGTTCATCCCTGGTAGTAGACGAGATACGCATCAAAAGTGGCTCCACGTGGTTCGTCCTGACGATGAACGAGATTCTGATCGACGGCTGGGGGGCCATGAAGTTTGCGGAACAGATGGCCGACTTCTACCTGAGCGCCGACCCGGAGGCGGAGGAGGCGGTCGTGGCGGAGAGGATTCGCTCCGTCGTTGAGTACTTCCAGAACGCGGTTGACGACGGCCCACTGACGCCCGAGGCTCAAGAGTTCTGGGCTGTATCCCTGGACGGCGTTAAACCAGGGTCGCCGCTGCGAGACACCGACGACCCTGGGTATAACCCCTACGCCGCGTCGATCACCGAGATCTCGCTCGACGGAGCTTCCACGCAGGCCATCCGGTCGGCCGCCCAAGCGTTGGAGTCGAGCCCCTTTGCGATCTTCGTCGCAGCCTATGCCTTGGCGCTTGCGACGACCTCCGACCAGGACGACTTCGTGGTCGGCGCGCCCGTGGCCGGTCGACAGCACGAAGGCACCGACGACCTGCCCACCCTCATGCTCAACATGGTGGCCATTCGAGTTCTCCTGGACCGCAACCAGGCCAGCCTCGATGCGGTGCGCACGCTCACCACATCGACGACGAACGCCACAGCATTCAGCGACAGCCGCTTCGGCGCCGTCGTGGCGGAGTTCGCGGCACACACGAACGACGACCCGCTGTTCAGCACGATGGTGAACATGCTCACCTACCCAACGTCAGAGGTGTGGGTAGGTTCGGGCAGCCTGCGCCTGATCGAGCTGGACACCGGCTTCACGAAGTACGACGGGTCCCTGTATGTGCAGCGTCACGGCGAGGACTACACGCTACAGATCGCACACAAGTTGGCGCACGTCACGCCCGAGCGGGCCCGAACCGTGCTTGCCCTGACGGCGTGGTATCTGACCTCGGACTGGCGCTCCC
>VSSQ01000936.1_pt1 | contig 13294 bp, 7 predicted proteins | sample 4763081 | NCBI WGS metagenome assembly VSSQ01 (sample SAMN12137344, study PRJNA551015) | bioreactor metagenome | isolation source: SDC9 anaerobic chlorinated ethene degrading culture | place: USA: Knoxville, Tennesee | collected 2015-01-01
CATCAACCTTTTTGCCATTCATTCCTGTAGAAGGTATCGGCGTTCCAAATCCGGCAATTTCATCTGTCATGGATGGATAAATTGCCCATCTGTTACTTCCGCGATTCTCCCAATTCTCAGGTGAACCCATATCCGTTGTATAATATTTATACCCTGAATTTGAATATATTACGTCATCAATTCCATCACCTATGGTAACCGTAAAATCAGTTGTTCCATTTTTTGCTAATGCAGTTGCAGTAGCCCATCCATCCCAACCACCTTTAACATACAAATCAGATGGAATACCACCGGTGGTTATATCCGCTGTCAGAACAAATTTAGAAACAGCCTTCCAGTTTGCAACCACATCGCTGGCATTGTAAGAGCGATTGATTCCATCAGCAGGTTTCACCGGTGTACCATCAGCAGCATTATACTCAGTAGAACCAAGACCAGCAGACTCTTGATAATCCCAGTTTCCTTTTCCGTTCAAGTATTTGTATTCAATACCATCCTCACAGGCGAAAGTACCTGTAAATTCATTTGGATTTGCAGTAGTTGTAAGTTCATAAGGATCTGCATTATCCCAACTTTTGAATGTAAAGGAACCTGCAACATAGACTTTTTCAGTTCCCTGAGGTACGGTAACTGTGAATGTTTTGGCAGGAACTTCCATTTCATAAACAGCTAAACCGTTGTTTGGCGCCCATATGAATATTGTTGCTTTATTTCCCGAAACAACAGCATGTACAGAAATATGCAAGGTCGTGTTTGCATTTGCACCAATCTGGGTAGTTTCACCAATTAGTACAGGCGTAGCCGGATTTTGTATATCATATACTTTTACTACCCCATATTGTGTTGAACCTAATGCAACATAAGGTCTGCCTAAAACTTTAAAATATGCACCACCACCTACTCCAAAGGTTGCACTACCTATACTAGTAGAGGTACTATTAGCTGGCGTTTCTAAATCTAATTCGACTATCTTTGGTATAGCACTTGCCCCGGTAACAAGCATATGAGTTTCATCAATCCAATTGATATCAGCACCAGTGTAAAAATTTCCTCTTTTCCCACTAATTACAACTGGAGCTGCAGCATTAACAAATGCTCCAGATTGAATTTTCCATATCAAGATATTGTCAGCAGTATTAATTGAAGCTCCAGCTAAATACCCTTGAGTTGCAAAGTCACCATAAGCAGAAACAAAATCAAGTCTACCTGTTCCGGATAAAGCCGTATTTGCATAAGTTTTTGTTTCTCCTACAATTAGGGTTCCCTGAATGTTATTCGTCATACCATAAGCTCCGGAAGTAACATACAAATCACCAGCACTATTTGCAGTAACACTAAAACCTGTAAAATTAGCATCAGCTATTGCTGTTCCTTCAGAACCATCAACAGCACTAATAACTTGTACTTTTTTATTCCCTTTATCAATCACATAAAGATTTCCATCATAATAAGTTGCACTTCTTGAGTTAGTTCCTGTATTCCACGTGTAAGTCGTTTTGGAATACTTTGGAGTCAATGTAACTCCCGCGTATAAACCATTGAAGCAAAATGCCACAAGTAAAAAAGTAATTAATTTTTTCATAACACGATAAATTTAAAGATTAATATAACAATGACTTAAGATTGAATTTATCGGTGTCCACTTAAAGTAAGTTATTAAGCGGCCACCGATATAAATAAGTTCAGACCCAAATGGAATCAGTATTATCTTACAAATTTATGTGCCTGTCCGTTTACACGAATGATAAACATACCCTTACCCAATTCGCGACTATAAACACCATCCGTACGGGTTTTGTCAATCAGGGTACCATTGATTGTGTAGAGTTCGATGTTGGAGGGTTCATCCAGTTCCACTTCAATACCGTAGTAAGTCTGCTTTAAACGGAATGATTCAATTTTTTCTCCAACTGAACTGATAATAAATGGCAATGTTGATTCATGCGCTCCGGCATAAGTTAATGCAGCACGGGTTGTTCCAAAAATATCAGTTAAAACCTCGCTGAGTCGAGGAACTTCAAGCTTTGAATCCTGGATTGAAGAACCTGCAATACTTAAATCTCCAGAAGCAGCATTGGCAAATGTTACATCAACATATTTCGAATGATCATCCTTATTTTCAGTTGCATCTTGATATCCATCTAATGTAGTATATGCAGCAACAATCTTCGATCCTGTATGAGCTTGTCTCAGGTAAAAAATATTATAATCTGATGCAGGAATAGGAACTGCACTGATGAATGCTGTATTCGCATGGGTTGGCTCATCACTGATGAAGATATTGTTTTTTATTTCAGCCGTATTTCCAGACAACTGTATGGCATTATAATAACCTGTTGATGTTGAATTTGTCAACGCCGGCATAAAAAATGTATTATTATAAATTTTACCACTTACCCCACTATAAAAAAGATATGCCAAGTTTAAAGCAACAGTTGAAGCCTTTGTTTTATCAAGCCCTGCAAACATATTATTATAAATTTCGTAGGTAGCACCAGATGAAAGAGATACAACTCTGTGACCAAAGGCTCCAGTTTCTTCTGTGAAAGCCTGAGAAAATTTATTGTTGTAAATTTTCACCGTTCCAGTCACTGCTGCAGATGTCCACAATCCATAAGAAACAGTTCCAGGAGCCCCGGTTTGTTGTGTAACAAATTCATTATTATAAATCTCTGCACCATCAGTATAATTAATTTCAATTAACCTGCGACGTGACGTAATAGTATTGTTTTTAATTACAAGACCAGCAATTTTGACACTAGCAATCGTCCCCGAGTTTGTAAACCTCATACCCATAGCCACATTATTACCTAATGCTGTTAGAACATTATTTTCAATTGTTAGATTAGACGGAGCAACCTCAATGGCAGTACCTTTACGAACCACAGCTCCTATACAGAATGGTGAAGAAGTATTTGTGGTTAAATTATTTACAATACAGTTCTTTATCACTGTATTTTCACATGCACCTACAACCACAATCATCCTTGCACCCACATGAGCAGCATTCGTATTTGTAAATGTAAGTCTCTTGGTAGTTCCGCCAACAGCATAACCATCTATAGTGACATTGTTGGTAGCAATAGTATTAGCATCAGACCATGCAGATGCTAAATCCTTATAACCAATTACAAAATGTCCTGTAGGACTGGTATTGTCTGCAAGCTGAGTGAAAGTAATCGTTCTATTTTCATCTGTATCCGGACGAATGGTAATACTATGTCCACTCGTGTTAACTCCTAATCCAATATTGCCTGCTTCAGTAATATCTGATGTAATTTCAAGAACCACATCACCCGCTAATCCATTTGTATTCAATGCATTTACCGCATCGTTCAGAGAAGTGAAATTCGGTGCCGTTTCAGAGACACCAACTTTGTAAGTACCGGATAAGGCTTGACCAAATCCAAACACTGTGACCAGTAATAAACTGAATAGTAAAGTAATTTTTTTCATAACAATACATGTTTATAAATTAATGATTTAAGAACTTAACTAAATTTATAATGATAAATATAGCATACTGCTGTCAAAAATATCGAATTATATTCAACATACAACCTATGAAAAAACAGACATTTTTTACAAGTTTGATGCTTTTTTCCCATAATACTAAGGGATACAACACTTTAACAAAAACATTTTGTTAATTTTTGAACACATATTTTTTGTTATTTTATATTTTATATTTTTTATTTAACTTTAAAGTATAGTCACACAACAGACCTCAAATTCATAAACTAAAGACAGATAGACAAATAAAAAATCATTCTATTTTTTTTTAAACGTAAAATTTATTGTTATTTCATAAAATATATTGCTTACATTTGCATTGAAAATTTAAATTAATCACATTTTATCTCATTATACAAACAACCAACACACCGTGAAAACAATCATAATGACACTAAGCTGGATTTGCCTGACAGCATTTGCACAGGAAATTAAAACTGAGAAAACTTACGAAACGGAAACTTACAAAAACAGAATAAAAACATTCCGCGAAGAAGGATTAGAAAAAAACGGCATTATATTTCTTGGCAACAGCCTCACGCAGGGTGGCGACTGGGACACCTGGTTTCCGGCACACAAACCCGCAAACCGTGGAATTTCAGGAGATAACACGGAAGGTGTATTAGCCAGACTGGATGAAATAACCAACGCAAAACCAGTCAAACTTTTTCTGATGATTGGCATCAACGACATTTCACAGAATTACAATAATGATTATCTTTGCAAAAATTTTGAAAAAATTATCCGGAAAATATTAACCGAATCGCCCGAAACCAGCATTTACATCCAGAGCATTCTGCCTGTAAACAATGATTTCGGACGTTACAAAAAACTGATTAACAAGGAAAAACAAATCGAGAACCTGAACATCAGACTAAAAAAGCTTTGTAAAAAAGAAAATATCAGATATGTAAATCTTTATCCTCTGTTTTTACAAAACAAACGCAAACTGAACCCTGCCTACACGACCGATGGATTACATCTCAACGAAAAAGGATATCAGGTATGGATCGGCGGAATCAGGAGCTTGATAGAGGAATAAAGACATACAACAGCATAAAAGACAAAACAATGAGACTAATAGCAGAAAGCGGATCAACCAAAGCCGAATGGTGCCTGCTCGAAGGAAACCACGTAGTTGAACACGCATTTACGGAAGGTATTAATCCTTTTTTTCAAACAAGAAGGGAAATCAGCCGTTGTGTCAGACTACAACTGCCTGAAAAATTCTTTACCCGGAAACTGGATGAAATTTTCTTCTATGGCGCCGGCTGCACTTCGGAGGAAAAGAAAAACATCGTTAAAGCATCACTGACTTCTCAGTTCAGAGTAAAAACAAAGGTTTACAGCGATTTGCTGGCAGCCGGGAGATCTCTTTTCGGCAAGGAAAAAGGTATTGCCTGCATATTGGGAACAGGCTCAAATACCGGCTTGTACGACGGAAATGAAATTATCCAAAATGTAAAATCATTGGGATATGTGCTGGGCGACGAAGGCAGTAGCTCGGTGCTGGGAAAAATGTTTCTGAGTGATTTGCTTAAAAATCTGGCGCCAACCGACCTGACTAATAAGTTTTATGACTTGTACCACCTTACATCCGACGATGTACTGGACATGATCTACAACCAACCATTCCCAAACAGAACGCTGTCGAAGTTTTCCGGCTTCCTGCTTGATTTCAAAAACGAAGAATACGTTTACGATCTGATCTCCAAAAATTTCAGAAGATTTTTCAGAAGAAACATCCTGCAATACGACTATCAGAAATACCCTATCGGTTTTATCGGCACAGTAGCCGACAACTATCAGGATATCTTACTGGATGTTGCCAAAGAATTTGATGTAAAAATCGCCAAAATTACCGAATCGCCCATGAAAGGCCTGGTGGATTATTACTATCCGAAACTCCTGTAACCGAATACACATGCAGCTTATTGAGCCCCGGACATCCATCCGGGTTTTTTTTATTTTATATTTTATATACATTTATTAATTTATTTTATGTGTTGTTTGCATTAATAAATAATTTTATATGTCTATTTTTGGATTCTGAATTTATCATTTTCTACAATCAACTTTATCTTTATTCTAACACAAATCATGGTATGAACAAAATCATTTTTTCTTTATTAATGTTGGTTGCATTCTGCAATCTGACTTATTCCCAGGGAATTAAAGTCACAAGCAACCAGGCAATTCCGTTGCCTCCTTCTGAAACTGGTTATAGCCCTGTGCTGAGTCCGACAGGTGATTACATCCTGATTACAGCTAATGATCTGAAAGGCCTGAGAAAATACGACCTGGCTACCGGAAAACTAAGTACCCTTACTACCGACAAAGGCGCCGGATTCAATGTACAGATTTCTGATGACGGGAAATTAGTTGCCTACAGAAGTCAGCAATACAAGAACAAGTTACGTTACATCAGTCTGAAAGCATTGGACGTTTCCACCGGCAAACAAAATGAAGTGGTAAAAGAAAGCCGGAATCTGGAACAATTTATGATTAAGGACGGTACGGTTATCGCGGTAGATAACGGCACCCTCAAAACAAAAAGAATTTCCGGGAAAGCACTCAAATCGATACCTGCAATCAGCAGTATAAGCAAAGGAAAGTTATATCTGACCCGGAATAAGCAAACATCTCTCGTTTCAAAAGCCGGTGATAATTACAATTATCTGTGGACATCCATCTCTCCTGACGGGAAAAAACTGCTTTATTATGTTATAGAGAAAGGAAAATCCTACGTAAGTAATTTAGACGGTTCGAATCCAATTTCGCTGGGTGTTCTGCGCGCACCTAAATGGATGGGAAACAACTGGGTCATCGGCATGGAAGATTATGACAACGGAACCGTTATTACTTCCTCAAGAATCATTGCTGTAGCGGCAAACGGAACCAATCGCACGGCACTGACCGACAACACTGTAATTGCCACTAACCCATCAGGCACATCTGATGCAACCAAAATTGTGTACAACACTGCCGACGGAAAAATTCACCTTATGAACATTGAAATCACAAAGTAAAACCATGAAAAGAATCATATACCAGACAGGTTTTATCCTGTTAATATCAATACTGTCAATTACCAATATATTGGCAGAAAACGTACTGAATCAGGCCCGGATTTACATCAACCCGGGACATGGAGGCTGGGGAGCAAACGACCGCCCGCTGGCAACAATCAATTATGCCATAATGGACACACTGGGATTTTTTGAAACAAAATCCAACCTCATGAAAGGATTGGCATTACGTGACGAATTAGTCAAAGCCGGTGCAGGTTACGTGCGCATGTCACGCACCCGAAACGGTATTGCTCCGGCGTCGCAAACTACGCTGAACAATTATGAAGTTTATGAAGGAGATGGTCAGATTGTGACACTCTCGGTAGTTTGCGCTGACGTGGAAACCAATAACATGGATTATTTCTTATCCATCCACAGCAACGCGGCAACTGAAGGAACAACAACCAACTATCCCTTATTGCTTTTTCGCGGAACCGATGCCGCTTCGGGCAACGGACTGACTTATGCCCGGGACATGGCAAGAGATGCATGGAAATATATTGCCAAAAATGGAATTTCTTATTATTCAGCCTATACCGATGCAACTTCGAACAACACCCGCGGCGATATATCATTTTACGGTTCTAGTTCTACCGTCGGGGGCTATACCGGCTATCTGGGCGTTTTGAAACATGGTTGTGACGGTTTCCTCAGCGAAGGAAGCTTCCATACCTATCATCCTGAACGGCACCGCTTGCTGAGCAGAGACTATTGTGCTCAGGAAGCCACACGTTATTCGCGCGCAATCCGCTCCTGGTTCGGAGATAATACTGAAACCAAGGGCTCCATCATGGGAACGGTGAAAGATAAATATCAGGCGCTTACACACAATTTATACGTTTACAAAATCGGCTCTTTTGATCAGTATAAACCTCTGAATGAAGTTGATGTGGTTTTACAGGATGCCAACGGAAATACGATCTCAACTTATAAAACCGACAAAGAACACAATGGCGTGTACGTATTCAACAATCTGAATCCGGGAACTTACCAGCTGGTTTACGACATCGCGGGATATTGGAAAGAAACGGAAGAAATTGAAGTCGTAGCAAATGAGACTTCTTTCATCAATAAATTATTGAGTGACCTGTCTCAACCCGACCCGAATATCGAAGAAGAAGAGACTGTTGTGGAAGTGGCTGATTTCCCCCACCCTGTTCAGGATGGAGACATCGCAGCTGCCAATAGCTATAATTTTGCAAAAACCGTTGAATTCAGTATTGACACATTGCAAAACCTGACCGTTCGGCGGGCCATCTTAAGAGACGGAAAGTATTTTGTTTTAGCAGTTGATGCTACAAAAAGTCCTTACTTACTGGTAATAAATCCAGAAACCGGTGAGCTAATCAAAAGAATGAGTACTGAAGGAATTTCAACGCAGGGTTATAACGGCAAATCCCATTTATATGTCCTCTCAGACATTGCTTTCACACAAGACGGTGTATTGCTGGGTGTAAATTCCACCGTAGTAGGGAAAGAAAATAACTCATTTCAAACCGGCGATTTCTTCGTATACAAGTGGCAGGCTACCACTGAAACAGCATTAGAAGATGTAAACCCGCAGATATTTCTACAACTACCCACAAACAATAGCGCCAGTCTTGCAGCTGCCGGCAACAACAACTCCAACTTAGTAGCAAATAGTTTCACTGTTTCCGGAACGCTGAACAAACTGAGAATCTATTTCGATTCACACCCAAGCGACAACTGGGGACCGACCGACTGGGCTGTTCGCTATGTTTGCTGGAACGTGGAAAACGGAACTGTTACAGGAACTCAGTACAACAATTCTGGATTAACCATTAATGCCGGAGGTTTAGGTGAAGACGCCCAAATATCGCTGTCGCCTCTTGCTCCTGACCGGTTTATTGTAGACGGAAATAAGATTAGTCCGTTTGAACTGGAAATGAACTGGATGACAAATGACAAAATACAAACGGGTTCATTCCCATCCAACATACCGGTTTTGTCGAAAGGCGCCAACTATTTCAGATATGCAAACAGGATTTTCATGAGCGCTCCGGTATCCGAAAAACAGGCTGATAATACTTATAATTATTCAATTCAACTGTTCGATATCACCAACGGATTGAGTGATGCAGTGAAAATCGGCGAATCGACTGTCGACATCAACAATGAAACAAGTTTGAAAAACATGACCGGCTATGGAGTGGTTGATAACGCTGACATTGACTTATATTTATTAGCAGGAGGCAAATCGGTTAAATACAGCACAAAAAATCTGGCTCAGCAAGTTTCGCCTGCCCGTATTTTTGCATACGAACTGAAATCAGCATACAGCAATGCTGACAATGGATACAAGATAGACTTCAAACTGAATGAAGATGCAAGCAACGTTGACTTACTCCTTACTAATCCGGCTACCGGCGAAGAGGTGAAAGTCATTCCGTTAGGAACAAAAAATAAAGGCGCCAATCAAATCATCCTGAAGAATGAAGATATTCCGGCTATAGATGAATTTAACTGGCAACTGAGAGCCACAGCACCTAATGTCACCCGTTTCACTAAAATATCAGACGAGAATCCCGTGTATAAATACTTTGCACCTAAAGGTATTGCCATCGACAAATCACCGGAAAGTCCATACTTCGGTCGTATATATGTGACCAATACAGCAGCCGGAGAATCAGCAGGCAGGAATACCACAACCGGTATTTATGTCACAGCTCCGGATGCATCAGACGTAACCGGACAAGGAAATTCGGCCTATGCGGGGGGTATAACCTGGACTGGTGTAAACGGTGAAGGTCCGCGCAAAGTTGCAGTTACAAACGACGGGCGCGTATTTCTGGCAGATGCCAGCACAACCAAAGCCGGTATTTATTACATGAATCCTGAGACATTCAATGTAACGTCGATTTTCCCGAATGCAACGGTAACCAATGGATCTGTTAAAATCAACACCACCTACGTGTGCGGACAAATTGTAGCCATAGGAGCACGAGGATCTGGAGCTTCAACTCAACTATATGCAGTCGACAAAACAGCATCAGGTTCCAGCTGGAAGAAAAATGTAAACACCTACAACATTGGATTGAACAACACATGGTCGGCCGCACCAAGTTCTTCCGCAGCAGCAGGAAGCTATATCGGCAACGACAACAGCAGCATTGTACCGGTTTCAACCGGTTACTGGGGCGGACAATACCGCGGCGCAGGCAGCAACACCGTAGCCAATCCGTGCATGTTCTATTTCAGCGACAGTTTTAAAGAAACCGTTTTCAACACAGCCGAATTCAAAGACAAGAACGGAGTTACCGTTCCACTCCCGTTATCATCACAAAACGGAGGACTGGCCGTGGACGAAGCCAAAGGCTTAATTGCACTCAGCTACAACGGAGGGGTATATGTATTTGGATACAAACTGAACAAAGAAGGTGTACCGGTTGTGACTCCAAAATTCCAGCATGCACTGGATATAGCTTCTGTTACTTATGATGACTTTGCATTTGACTATGCAGGTAATCTGTACGCGGTTTCCAATTCAGGAAAACGCATCAGTGTGTGGGCTATGCCGACCGACAATAACAGCAGCACCATACCGGCACCTAAAACACTAACCATCAAACAAAATGGTCAGTCATCACTACAAGAAACCCGGATTAAAGCAGTTGTATACCCCAACCCTGCGGATGGAATCATTACCATAGAATCGGCAGATTTGATCCGGAGCGTGCAGGTTTATGATTTAAGCGGCAGTTTGATTATCAGCAGGTACAACCTTGAAAATAACAAAGAAACAATCGACGTTTCTAATCTGCAATCAGGAGTTTATCTGTTAAGAATCAATGGAACTTCAACAATTAAAGTTACGCGTAAATAGTTAGGTTAGTTTGAAATCGAAAAGGGGGAAACCAATTGGCTTCCCCCCTTTTTTATGCTGAATAAAATTTGATCAGTCCATCCATCGGCGATTGAACAATCTCGCCGACTTCTATATGCAAGCGAGATGCAACTTCCAGCAAAACATCCTGAAAGTGATACGCCACCGAGCCTGCAAAAGAAACTTTATAGTTTTTGTAATCATATTGCATGACATTTTTCCTGAAAAAATCTTCGAAAGCGTTGTTTACTAAATTATGGACAGCCTCATCCTGTATATTCTCTTTGATGAAAGGACATACGCTCGCCAGGAATCGATTTGGCATAGGCTGCTTATATACTTTATCCATTATCTGAGGAGCTGTCAGATTGATGTATTTCAGAAACGCTTCTTTTATTTCCGGTTTAAACTGATTTTTCAGACAGGCGCCAATAAAGAGTCGCCCCAGCACAGCTCCACTACCCTCGTCCCCCAGGATAAAACCAAGTGGAGAAACGTTCTCTACTATTTTTTTTCCATCGTAGAAACAAGAATTTGAGCCGGTACCCAATATACATACAATTCCGGGCTTATCTCCGCACAATCCGACAGCTGTTCCAAACAAGTCACTTTCGACTTCAATCAGATTAACGTCAATATTTTCTGCTATGGCAGCTCTGACAATCTCATTTTTTTCCGGGAAGGCACAGCCTGCACCATAAAAATAAACCGCCTCAATTTTGTTTTCTTTCAACTCAGGAATCAAAGCATGATTGATTTCACTGCTTATGTCCTCCGTTGTACGGAAGAACGGATTTGCCCCTTTTGTAAAGACTCTCTTTTTTAACACCCCATGGTCAACCAAACACCAATCGACTTTAGTTGAACCTCCATCTGCTAATAATATCATATCTTAATATATATTTGTTTTTTATACAAAAAATGCCCTAATATCCAATTGATTATCACAAATAAAACTGCAAAAATAAGGGATCCGAAATAATCACCCAAATAAGGCTGCAATCCGGCCATGTAAATAAAGTTTTTAAGTGAAACCACTTCACCTGCGTATGTAACAAAAGTATTTCCTATTACAATCGACAAGACCGCGGCTGCTACATAAATAAACAAAGGATTAACGCCAAATGATTCAAAAAAACGACTCCAGCGCTTATGTCCTTTAATATCGATAATCCAAATCAGCAAAGCGAGTAAAGTAGCCGCTAATCCACAGGTAACCAAAACAAAAGTGGGCGACCATATCTTTTTATTAATCGGACAACCATAACTCAGTAAAAATCCGGTAAAAGTAAGTATGGCGCCCATGATAAACAGTTGCTGAATTCGCTCATAATTGTCTTTTGTTTGCATCAGCATCTTTCCGGCATAGAAACCAATCAACACATGAGCAATAGAAGGAATAGTACTCAACAATCCTTCGGGATCGATAGACAATCCACTATCTTTATACATGTGATTTACACCCAACACAGCCCTGTCGACAACCGAAATAATATTTTGCTCGCTAAAATCGAAGCCATTACCTGTCAAAAGTAGGATAAAATAACCTACAAGCGAGAAAACAATGATGTGAGGTATATACTTATGTTTTACCAGGATAGCAATAATTGCTGTGGCGCCATAACTCAGCGCCAGTCGTTGCAATACGCCGAGTATACGCAAATTTTCAAAATTAGTAATGGCGCGCAAAAAACGTTCAAAGAAACCAAGCTCTTCACTTTCCAGCGCACGGAAAGTCCGGAAGGAAAGCGACAGCCAGGCAATGCCCATTCCTATCAGGAATATAATGACTGTCCGTTTTAATATTTTAAACAGTGTTGGTTTACTCCATTCAAAATTGAATTTCCTGAGTGAAATAAACGTTGATATTCCCATAATGAACATAAAAAACGGGAAAACCAGGTCGGTAGGTGTTAAACCGTGCCATGCTGCATGCCCCAGCGGAGCGTACTTATACGACCATGAACCGGGATTGTTCACCATGATCATGCCCGCGATAGTGATACCGCGGAGAACATCGAGGGAAAGAAGTCTATTGTTGGCTTGCGACATGATCTTATTTTGATTGATTGTTTTGATTGTAGAGATACAGGGCATGCCCTGTATCTACGATTTGTCATTTTTTATACAAATAATACTTTTTCGATATTTTCCTGAACTGAGCAACCTCTTTATACCAAAAATCTTTGATATCATCGAAACGATTGGTTTTGGTAAATGTCTGGCGGACAAAATCACTGCCACTGACTTTATCGAACATATTAAATCGCTGAGGATTAGCATAATCAAACACCGCGCGGTCAGGATATAATGCTGCGATTTCCTGCATTACATAAAACTGAACCTCGGAAAGCCGTGCAGCAGCATAATCCATCATGTGCACCTGAATGCCGTTCAGTCGTTTTCCCTGTCCGGTTGCATAAAATGGTTTGAAATAAATGGGTCGGAAATACAATCCCGGCAAATTCAGTTTATTCATATTCTCCGCCAGTTTTTCCGCATCAATCCATTCAGCAGCAAACAATTCAAAAGGAAGCGGATAGCCTACCCCTATCGACATATAACCCAATTCACCCAGAATTCCGCTCACCGGATAAAAGAGTGCTGTAATCGGGTGCGGAATATGCGGGGAAGACGAAATCCATTGCAATCCTGTTTCCTCGTAAATCATCTTTCTTTTCCAGCCTTTCATCGGAACAACCTTCAGCTTACACGATTTTTTCAGCATATTTTCACCGTTCAACAACAAGGCCAGTTCACCACAAGTCAGTCCATATACGTAAGGTATCTTGAACTGACTGACAAAAGAGATAAACTGATCATCCACCAAACCGCCTTCTACTTTCAGTCCGCCCAACGGATTAGG
>VSSQ01000938.1_pt1 | contig 13266 bp, 17 predicted proteins | sample 4763081 | NCBI WGS metagenome assembly VSSQ01 (sample SAMN12137344, study PRJNA551015) | bioreactor metagenome | isolation source: SDC9 anaerobic chlorinated ethene degrading culture | place: USA: Knoxville, Tennesee | collected 2015-01-01
CGATTACGCCGAGCAGATGGGTTTTGAAGTGGTGGGGTCCTCCGAGGATCTCGGAAGCGGTCTTGATTTCGAGCGTTCCGGACTTCTGAAGGTCATGAAGGCCGCCGCGGACGGAGAATTTGACGTGCTGCTGATAAGGTGGCTTGACCGTCTGGGACGGGACATGCCCAAGACGATGGAGTTTCTCATGGGACTGGATCAGCTCGGCATCAAGGTCTACTCCCCGCTGGAGGGTGAAATCAGCTTTTCGCAATACAAGGATGTATTCGACAGATATATTTCCATGACTCTGGAATAGGAGGACGCCGATATGAACGAAGCCGCTGATAGAATTACCGCCAACGCCGATTATATCGGCATCGTAAACGCCCTGAACTGGCTGGTTTCCATCGGCAAAATCAGCGCCGAGGACAGCCGGAAAACGGCTACGCGCATTGCCGAACAGCTTGGGGTATCTATTTTGCTTGTTTAGTGCTTTTGGTGATAGCTATTGAAACGATAGTGTGGTAGTGTCTGTTGTTGACAAACAAAGAAAGGAGGCGAAAAGCCGTGATAACAAGCCAATACTACGTTGCCGGGACATCCGCGAAAACGCTAAACCCGGCGAACCCGCAGGTCATCGTCATCGATCCGATCCCGCGGGTGAGAAGCCATAAGCTGCGGACCGCGGCTTACGCCCGTGTCAGCAGCGACTCCGACGACCAGCTATACTCCTTCGCGGCGCAGGTGAGCTATTACACCGAACTGATCAAGGGAAACGAGGAATGGGAGTTCGTCGATATTTACGCTGACGAGGGCATCACAGGACTGCGGATGGACAAGCGGGACGATTTTCTGCGAATGATCCGCGACTGCCGCAAGGGGAAAATCGACCGCATCCTGACCAAGTCCATCTCCCGCTTTTCCCGAAACACCAGGGAATGCCTGCAGATCATCCGGGATCTGAAATCCATCGGCGTGACCATCTACTTTGAAAAGGAGCATCTCGATACCGCTGAAATCAGCGACGAGATGCTCCTCACTTTTTTCTCCGGAAACGCCCAGCAGGAATCGATGACCATATCCACCAACATGAGGTGGAGCTATCAAAACCGCATGAAAAAAGGAAGGTTCATCACCTGCAAAACGCCTTTCGGATACCGCCTGGTCGATGGAATCCTCGAAATTGACGAGCAGGAAGCTGAAATCGTTCGGTACATTTTCGACAGCTATCTTAACGGCAGGAGCAAGGATGAGATCGCCGCCGACCTGACCGGGATGGGGATCTCCACAAGGGACAAGAAAGACAGATGGCAGTACACCTCCGTCGACTATATCCTCAAAAACGAGCGGTACATAGGCGACGCGCTTCTGCAAAAGCGGTACACTACCGACGTTCTCCCTTTCCAGAAAAAGCGCAACAACGGCGAAATGGACAAATACTACATCAAATACTCCCACCCCGCCATCCTCTCACGCGACATTTTTGAGCGGGCGCAGGAGCTGAACCGGAGCAGAGTCCTGCCATCCATGTACAAACGCTTGGTCTACCCACTGAGCAAAAGGATCGTCTGCGGCGAGTGCGGCTCGATGTTCAAGAGGAAAATAAACGGCGAAAAAACCTATTGGGTGTGCCGGAATCACAACAACGACAAAGCCAATTGCTCGGTTACTCAAATCCCCGAACCGGGAATCTACGCGGCGTTTCACCGAATGTACCACAGGCTGAAATTGAATTATGACACCATCCTATGCCCCATGCTGGATCAACTGCAGGCCCTCAAACGGCATCGAAATCTGAGCAACCTGCAGGTGATCGAACTGAACCGGCAGATTGCGGAACTCACGGAGCGGAATCATGTGCTGAACGGACTGAAGTCCAAAGGCATCATGGATTCCGCTCTTTTTATATCCCAAACGGACGAGCTGGGCAGAAAGATCCGCAGTCTGAAGGCAGAGAAAAACAAGCTGATGGAACAGGATGAGGACGACAGCGCCATCATCGAAACAAGGAACCTGATCGAGCTGCTGGAGGGCGGTCCGGAGCATCTGGATCATTTTGACGAATCGCTTTTTGACAGCCTTGTGGAGAGGGTCACCGCCGAGTCCGGGGAACGGCTGAAATTCAGGCTGATAAACGGGTTGGAGCTGGCCGAGCCTATCGAAAGGACGGTGCGGTGATATGAAAAACCGATATATAGCATTCGGATACCAGCTCACATGTGGAACCGTCGCCCCGCACGAAGTGGAAGCGGAAATGGTGCGTATGGCTTTCCGCCAATATATAGCCGGTGACTCCTACAGCCTGATCGCCGCCGCGCTGGAAAAGACGGGCTGCCCTTACAGCGAAGGCGCTTCCAACTGGAACAAAAACATGGTGGGACGCATCCTGCAAAACCGTAAGTATCTCGGACAGGACGGGTACCCCATCCTGGTCACCGAATATGAATTCGGTCAGGCCGCCCAGCTTCAGCTGGAAAAATTCACCCGCAAGGATATCCGCACCGCCCCGGAGGTTGCCGCCCTAAAAGGGAAAGTGGTCTGCGGAGTGTGCGGAAGCGCCTATGAAAGAATCCTGGACAGCCGGGTCGGTGAAAAATGGAGATGCAAAAATCCCGAATGCTCCGCCACGGTCAAAATCACTGACGCCCTGCTGATTGGACAGGCCACCGCCCTGCTGAACCTCGCCATACAGAATCCTGCAATCATCGAAATCCCTCCCATAGAGATACGCCCCCACGATCTCGAAGTCACAAGGCTGACCAACGAGATCAACCGGGAGCTGGACAAAACGGACTGCGACGAGGAATACGCCAAAATCCTCATCATGGCTCGCGCGGCGGCCCAATACGGAATTTGCCCCGACGGTCTCCTGCCCAAAATGGCGCGGGAGCTTCGGGCGATTTTTGAAAGCCGCGAACCCTCTACGGAATTCGACACTGAGCTGTTCGAATACGCCGTGGATGCGGTCATCGTCCAGCCGGACGGAACGGTATCCCTGGAACTAAAAAACAGACAGCACCTTAACAAGCCGGAAAGGAGAACCCCGCCATGCTGACAGCACAAAACGTCATACAACCGCAAGAGATGCAGGTCATCGTCATCCCCGCCAATCCACTGGCTCAGAACAAAGCCATTACCCGCCAGCTTCGCGTCGCGGCATACTGCAGAGTCTCCACCGATCAGGAGGAACAGCTCACCAGCTACGAGGCGCAGATGGCGTATTATACCGAAAAAATCATGACCAACCCTGAATGGACCATGGCAGGGATTTTCGCGGACGAAGGCATCACGGGCACATCGGTGAAAAAACGCGCCGAATTCCTAAAAATGATCCGCCTGTGCAAAAAGGGCAAGATCGACATGATCCTGACCAAGTCCATCAGCCGCTTCGCTCGAAATACGGTGGATTGCCTGAACTACGTCCGAGAGCTGAAGGAGCTGGGGATCGCGATCATTTTTGAAACCGAAAACATCAACACGCTCAAAACCGACACGGAAGTGTTCATCACCATGCTGGCTGGCTTCGCCCAAGCGCAAAGCGAGTCCATGAGCCAAAGCATCCGCTGGGGCAAACGCCAGAGCTTCAAAAGCGGCAAGGTGACTTTTCAATATAAGCGGCTCTATAGTTACAAGCGCGGCAAGGACGACACGCCCATGGTGGTCCCCGAACAGGCGGAGGTTGTGCGCCGGATTTTTGAAAGCTACCTCGCGGGAATGAGCGTGCCGGATATCAAGCGCATGCTGGAAGCCGAGGGCATCTCCGCGGCGAAAGGCAAACAGCAGTGGTCCATCGGCGCCCTGCAGTACATGCTCCGCAATGAAAAATACTGCGGGGATGCCTTGCTGCAGAAAACATATGTAGAGGACTGCCTCACTAAAAAGACCAAGAAAAACAACGGGGAGCTTCCCAAATACCTGGTCCAGAACCACCATGCAGCAATCATTGACCGCTATTTCTCCGAGCGGGTACAAGTGGAGATCGCCCGCCGCGCTGGAAAACGGAAAGTGTCCGACAAGACCAGCAAGACCCCGCATTGCAAGTACAGCAGCCGCTACGCCTTGACAGAGCTTCTGGTGTGTGGTGACTGCGGTACCGCTTTCCGGAGGGTGACATGGTCCAAGAGGGGCAAGAAAAAAATTGTGTGGCGGTGCATCAGCCGGCTGGACTACGGTACGAAATACTGCAAAAACTCGCCCACCATCGAGGAAGGACAGCTTCATGCGGCGATACTGCACGCCATCAACGCCATGATGAGCAACAGGGAGAAACTCGTCGGCATCCTCAGAACCAACCTGTCGGCGACCATATCCGAAAAGAACGGCGACACCATTAATCCCCTGATCATAGAAAACAGAATCCGCGAGCTGGAAGGTATCACAATGGAACTGGTGACCATCGCGCAGAAAACCGGCGACTCCGAAAACTATGAAAGCAAATTCACGGCGCTTAAGGATGAGATCGGCGCCCTGCGTCAAACACTGGAGCAATGCCGGGCAAAGCAAAACGGCCCGGATGAACTGACCCGGCAGGTCGACGATATCTGCAACGCGCTTCGGAACGCTCCCTTCGAGATAAAGGAATACAGCAACAATGTCGTCCGGCAGCTTATCGATACCATCAAGGTGGTCAACGAAGATAAGATGCTCATTATTTTTAAGGGCGGTATCCAGATGGAACAGCCACTTACCGAATATGAAGCTTCCTGAAATCATAGCAGACAAAAAAACGGGCGCAGAATTCCAGCCCCTGGGTTGCATTTATATGCGTGTCGTCACAGAGTCGCAGTTGGAAGATCAAAGCCTAAAAAAGCAAATAGACCGCATCGGTTTTATACGCGGGACAATGGTCTACATACCTGTTTTCTGAGTATAATGCAAATCACATGCTGTTTATTGACGACAACGATTATATTAAAAAGAAATTTGAAGCAATCACAGGTAAGGTCATGTCGGCCTTTGTAAAAGTAACATTTGACATACGGCACAGTTCTAAAAAAGGAGCTTGCATAAAAAAATTGCCCTTGACGGTCACATAAAATAAGCTGTCGAGGGCTTTTCTGTTGACTAAGATGGACTATTTTCAGAATTATCAAAGCACAATTATTGCTGAATTGTGTTGAAAAACAAAGAAATAAGGAGTACAATTATAACGAGCGTTAAAGTAATCTTTTTTTAGGACCGGTAGGTGTAAATGGATAGCAAAGAAAAAATGAAACATATACAAAAAACAGCCTTTAATCTTTTTTTGAATAATGGCTATGAGGCTACAACCATAAGAACTATATGCAAAAAAGCAGGGGTTGAAGCTCCGACCATATATAATTTCTTCACCTCAAAGAAAGGACTGTTTTTATCTATAGTATCTTCCTTGTGGGAGAAGTATTTAGAAGAAAGCAGCTGCTATTTTAATGATACGTCGAACATCTCCCCCGATAAAAAATTATTTGCCTTTTTTAGGTTCAGTATCAAATATACATTGGAGAACCTTGATGAAACTCGTTTCTTCCTTAGATTTTCATTGTTTCCGCCAAGCGAAGTGCAAGAGGACACGATAAATTTTCTGTTGCATCAGCAAAAGCACAAGTATGATTATATAGGGGGAATCGTTAATGATTGTATACAGCAGGAGCTTATTAGTGCATCTCAAGATCAAGCGACCAATATATTTATGAAATTTGTCAACAGTAATACCTTTGACATTATTTTTTCTCACTGGTCCCCTAGTGAAGAGGAATTACTTGAAGCATGGAATACTTTTTTTGCATGTCTACTTAATCGAAACCTGAACCACTAATTTCTTTTCACAATCAATGTTGAGAATATGATATTTATGGAGCCAAACAATGAATATTGCAAGAAACCGATATCGAGTTTTAATTATATGCTCTCTTCTTATTTTAGGGATAGCTATAAGTGTCACATACAATGTTGCCATAAATAAAATTGAAAAAGCTTACCAGGAAAATGTTGCAGAAGGAATTATTGAAGCAAAGAAGAATTTTCTTAAGGACACTGTAAATAACGTTATTCTTGTTATCGAAAGAATGCAGGATGAACAAACATCTTACTATACTCACTTAGCTGAAGATATTAAGAAGGAGCTAGATGGGTTATATACTGCTGATAAGGGAGATTTTTTGAACTCAAGTGTTGACCTAATAGATAAGAATGATAACTTTTCTGTGATTATAATTGAGAATGAAGGCGGGGGAATATTATACTCCTCAGTTGCTGCAACACAAGACGATGGGGCCTTGGGTGAAGAAGAAAGTACATCAATTAGAAATTCCTCCTCTGTGTTTTCTCAGTTTGAGTATGGAGAATACACCGTTATCATTTATGTCGAAAAAGAGAACCTTGACAAGATCGTCAAAGAGCAAATACACGATGAAATACATAGTTTTAAGTTTTCAAACGACGCTTACATTTGGGTAAACGAAGTGATCAATTATAATGGCGGCGATAATTATGCCATTCGTCGAGTCCACCCAAACCTAAAAGATACCGAGGGTATGTATCTTTCTACAAACATGACTGACATAGAGGGCAACCATCCTTATTTGACTGAACTTGAAGGTATAAAGCAAAATGGGGAGCTTTTTTTCAACTATTTTTTCAAGAAGAACAACAGTGATGCCGTATCAGAAAAAATTACATATGCGAAACTTTATCCCGAGTACGATTGGATAATTGCAATGGGCGTTCATCTAGATGATGTCGAATCCTTAGTTAATCAGTCAACAGCACAGAACGCACGCTATATCAATTATATCATGATGGTAGTTGCTGCTATCATTGCTTTGCTAATAGGAATAGTACTATTTTTTGTTTCGCTATTTGAAAAATGGTATTTTAAGAAGACCAGTAAAGCATTGAACGATGAAATATACAGAGATGTGTTAACTATTGCATATAACAGGAAGGGTGCTGAGAGTCACCTAAAATCAGCATTCTCATCGTATAGAGATATTAACCAAAATGTAGCTATCATTATGCTTGACATTGATGATTTCAAAAAAATTAATGATGAATGCGGACACAATACGGGAGATATTGTACTAAAACAGACTGCTGAACTACTTAACCGACACATACGTAATACAGACTATTTATGTCGGTGGGGCGGTGATGAGTTTCTAATTATTTGCCATGGACTAAGAGAAGACGATGTTATTCCGTTTACGAATAAGTTACTGAATGTAGTCTCCGAGTTTGAATATGAATGCTCGGATAATAATCATAAACGTTCCATTACAATTTCTATGGGCGTATCAAGCTTTAAAAATTCAGATACTGACTACAACGATTCGATTATCAGGGCGGATAAAGCACTTTATCGATCGAAGGCGCAGGGCAAAAACTGTGTGACTGTCGAACAATAGCCAAAGATATAGATCATCTTCTTGGGGAATGGGGGATTTAAAAATATGCTTTTTGTTTGTTATCCGAAGTGCACTACATGTAAAAAAGCGCAAAAATGGCTTGACGATCACGGTGTCACATACGAGGTGCGTAACATTAAAGACAATAATCCGACAAAGGATGAGCTAACCGATTGGCATACCAAAAGCAAATTGCCCATTAAACGATTCTGGAATACAAGCGGGCAGCTTTATAGGGAATTAGGTCTTAGCAGCAAAGTTGGTGGAATGACAGAAGAAGAGCAGATAACTTTACTTGCAACTGATGGCATGTTGGTTAAGCGCCCCATCTTAATCGGCTCTGATTTTGTCCTTATGGGGTTTAAAGAATCTGAATGGGAGCAAAAACTTGTCCTATAAATATAATCATCATAAAAAATTCGAGCAACTATCCGATTGGGGAATGGACAAATGATATATGTATGTGAAAAATGCCATTTTACATTTGAGCGGGTTGGAAGTATTGAGCAGTGTCCTGACTGTGGGAAAATGAGTATTTGTCAGGCAAAGGAAGAGGAAATAAATAAGTATCTTCAAATTAAAGATGAATTTCGCAAAACAAATCTTTTATTTGTAGATCAGCGAGAAGAACATGGTTAATCTGGAATAATCGAAATCGGTTCGGACACCTTTGTGATTCATGCCGGACAGATATTCTTTTATTAATACATTTTGAAAGGGGTAATATTCATGTCAAAGCTCAGTATTATCGAAGGGATCGGAGAAGCCTATGAGACCAAGTTGGAGGCAGTCGGAGTAAAATCAATTGAAGCCCTACTGGATACTTGTGCCACAAAAAAAGGAAGAACTGAACTCGCTGAAAAAACAGGTATTTCTGAGAAACTGATTCTCAAGTGGGCAAACCATTCCGATCTTGCCCGTATCAAAGGTATCGGCGGAGAGTATGCCGAATTACTGGAAGCCGCCGGCGTTGATACGGTGCCCGAGCTGGCAATGCGCAAAGCTGAAAACCTTTTCAAGAAGATGCAGGAAACCAACGATGCCAAATCTCTCGTAAGGAAATTGCCTACAGAGGCGCAGGTTGAAGATTGGGTAAAACAAGCGGCAGCGCTGCCCCGTATTCTGCAGTACTAAAAAAATCAAGAGGGTGTTCAAATGCTGAAAGAATTCAAAGAGTTTGCATTAAAAGGAAATGTCATCGACCTCGCCGTTGGTGTAATCATTGGTGGAGCGTTCGGCAAAATCGTCTCATCTCTAGTAAATGATATCCTCATGCCGGTGATTGGCGTTATTTTGGGTGGGGTAAGCTTCATTGATTTGAAATATGTCATCACACCTGCAAGCGGCGATATTGCAGAAGTGGCTATCCTTTATGGTTCGTTCATTCAAGCAATCATAGATTTCCTTATTATTGCTTTTTCTATTTTCCTGTTTATTAAACTCCTAGCATCCAGAAAAAAGAAAGAAGCAGAAGCACCCTCGGCTCCGCCGACACCTGCTCCGGAAGTTGTGCTGCTCGAAGAAATCCGTGACCTGCTGAAAACAAAACAGTAAGGAGAAAGAAACATGGACATAAAAGATAAAATCGAAGAGATTATAGAAAAAGTAAAGTCGGACAAGGATTTTGCATCCAAGTTCTCCAGTGATCCGGTGAAGGCGATTGAATCTGTCCTTGGGATCGATCTGCCCGATGATCAGATAAAAGCTCTGATCGACGGCGTAAAGGCAAAGGTATCTTTAGATCAGGCGGGCGGCCTGCTGGGTTCTATTAAAAAATTGTTTTAGCCGTAACGGGCAGGAGTGGCGGCAGCATAGCATCACAGATATTAACTCCCGTTTACTAAATGAAAAGGAGATGTTATATCTTGGAGGATACTAATTACAGAATGCCTTTAATCGGTGACCCTGCTCCAGCTTTTGAAGCTGTGACCACTCAGGGGCCGATCAAGTTCCCGGAAGATTTCAAAGGGAAATGGGTTATTCTTTTCTCACACCCGGCAGATTTTACCCCTGTCTGCACCACTGAATTCATGGCCTTTGCATCAATGGCGGACGAGTTCAAGGAATTGAACACTGAGCTTGTAGGCCTTTCGGTTGATTCTTTATATGCGCACATCGCGTGGCTTCGAAAGATTCAGGAGCTTGAGTGGAAGGGTATGAAAAACGTTGAGGTTAAATTCCCGCTCATTGAAGACATTAAAATGGATGTAGCCAAAAAGTACGGAATGATACAGTCCCAGTCGACAACACAAGCTGTAAGAGCAGTATTTTTCATTGACCCGAAGGGTATTATTCGTACTATCCTTTATTACCCTGCCTCTCTTGGCAGAAACTTTGAAGAGATCAAGAGAATTACTCTCGGGCTTCAAAAGGCTGACAAGGACTCGGTTGCAACCCCCGCAAACTGGAGACCCGGTGACGATACCATTATCCCAACCCCCGGCTCTTGCGGTGTTGCGAAGGAAAGAATGGAGAGCAAGGACGAGAATAAATACTGTCTCGACTGGTTCCTTTGCTTCAATAAAGAAAAGAAATAGCCCAAAAACCTAATATAAAAATAATCGACAGAATAATGGCGAAGGAACATTAGATCCTTCGCCATTATTAAATCAATAAATTTTTTTGAGGGGTAAATCATGAGTATTGGATATGCTTGCCTGACTGTTGGTGTACTAAACACTGGCATAAAAGGATGTCTGCTAAAAAACGCCAGCGAAGAAAAGCTTGCTCAATTGATCCGGCATAATTTAACGTCCCTTAAAAACATCATTGATTATAATGATGCGAATAATGTCCGCCTTTTCCGAATCAGTTCAGATGTAATCCCCTTCGGCTCAAGCCCAGCCAATACACTTCCATGGAGAAGCCTCTTTAAAGAGGAGCTTTTCCTGATCGGGAGCCGCGCCAGAAAAGCAGGCATTCGGGTTTCAATGCATCCAGGGCAATATACTGTACTGAATTCGCCAGACAGGCAAGTGGCAGAACGTGCGGTTGATGACCTCGCTTATCATTCAGCGCTCATGGACAGTCTGGAAGTGGATTTCACCAGCAAAATCATTCTACATGTTGGAGGCGTCTACGGAGACAAAAAAACTGCCATGACGCGCTTTTCTGAGCGTTATAAAGATCTGGATGATTCTATAAAGCGGCGTCTAGTAATAGAAAATGACGACAAGTCCTATCATATCGGCGATGTATTGGAGCTGGGTTCACGTCTCGGAATTCCCGTCGTTTATGATAATCTTCATAATAAGGTCAATTGCTGCGATCCTTCAAAAAACGATTACTATTGGATTTCACAGTGTTCAGCATCTTGGAAGCATGAGGATGGCAGACAAAAAGTTCACTATTCGCAGCAGGACTATCTGAAAAGCACAGGGGCTCATTCCGAGAGTATTTTCGTAGCTGAGTTCCTGGAATTTTTTGCAGGCCTTGGCGAAAACAAACCGGATATCATGCTTGAAGTCAAGGATAAAAACCTCTCGGCAATTAAATGCATTAACTGTACGACATATAATAAAAATATAAAAACATTAGAGCTCGAGTGGAGTAGATATAAATACGCTGTACTTGAGAAATCGCCAAATGATTATAAAAAGATAAGGCAGCTTTTAAAGGACAAATCTTCATACCTGGCAATTGAATTTTACCAAGCAATCGAACATGCTTATGCGCAGGATGTCATTACTGGGAACGGCATCAATGCCGCCTTGCATGTCTGGGGTTATTTCAAGGGTATGGCAAGTGCTAAAGAGAAAGAACGGTTTTTTAACCTTTTACGGTTTTGTAAAGAAAGTAGCCCGTCAATGGTTTCTTTGAAGCGGTTATTATTCAAACTGGCAGATAAATATAAGCAGGAGTATTTGCTCAATTCATATTATTTTATTTGATGTTGTCATTTAAAATAGGGAGCAGTGAAAACTTGTTCCGATATAACTGTATGGCCGCTGCACCTATTAGAACAGCCATCCCTATTAGTGATGTGACCTGCAAAAGGCCAAATTGTCCATTGAAACCTTCTGGTGCCTTTAAAAATTGATAGATACCAAAATAAGCCCATGCGATTGGTAGCGGAAAAGCAGCACTGCGGTTTTTCAGTTGGACCGCAATGACCAATAAGACCGCTATAATAAGTATGATGATTGCCCAAACATTATCAGCTATTCCAAATCCGTTCCATTTCAGTTTAACGAGCGCAACAGCAATATTTACGACGGTCGCAATAAATAACCAGCCAGTATAAAGTCCGAAGCTTAAAGGCAGAAGCCAGCGTTTCTTCTCTTGAATCTTAATAAGTCTCTGGCAAAGCAAAGATAACGTAATAACAAAACCAATAATAAAAAGTGTAGATAACTCAACCAATACAAAGGAAAAAGAAACAATCCAAGCGATATTAAAAACACAGGAAATCCAGAAAAGAACGGTAATCTGATCGACGGCCTTTTGATAATACGGGTCATTTTTCTTAACAATCATCACAATTATGGAAATGATCAGCAATGAATAGATTACACTCCAAATACTGAAGGTGGCAGGGCTTGGTGTTATTAGAGTGAGATACATGTCCGAAATTTGTTTTTGCGAGAGACCGTTTATTAGGCCAATGGCACCTAGTGTATTGATAATCAGAGTGACTGCCAAAAATATGCCGTTAATCAATGCTTTTTTTATCCTGTCCATATTAACCCTCCTTCAATGATGTTCAATAGTAATATTATTAATTTGCTGACTTCAAATAAAAAACCTAAAAATTTATGTTTTTATTATATAATATTAAATAGCAATTTGTAAGCCCCTCTGTACGGAAAGCGTCTTCTTTTTATAATTCTTACCTCGATTCTGCTCCGTTTGGTGAGTCTTTGGCACTAAAAACGAAGCAAAAGGACTTGAACCCCCGATGGTTGGGCCCTTTTGTTTATGTAACGTTACTGATTATAAAAATTCATAGCGCAGTACTTGAAAGTCATCTATTATTACCTAACTTCTCAAGAAAGCGGCTAAATCACATGATTTAGCCGCTTTCTTATAACTTTTTTGAGAAAATCAAGGGCCTGCGAGAGCAGTGATTTTCTGACCAGCTCGTGCGGGAGGTGCGCTCGGTTCGCATCTCAAAACCTAAAGCCCTTGAAAACGCAGGACTTTTTGAAGTAAACAGGTTCAAGTCCAGTCCTCGCAACCATATTATCCAAGCAGTTGATGCCACAGACGCAAAGCCAGTGGCGCTCAGGGTTCGGCGGGAGCAGATTGCTTTCGCGCCGCCTGAGAATAACCGGCTCCCCATCCCTCTGCACGGGCAGGAGATCGGCGTGGTGACACCCGATAGGGTCAATGCGGGGTCTAAAAGAGCTTATCAACGACGCAGATGCCAGCGATCTCTATTGCCGGGCTGAGGCGGTTGCCGCATAGGTGCGGGGAGTACATAGGCCTGCTGAAAGATACGCCAACGCTGAAGGCGTCCAGCCTCGACGCATTATATAAGCTGCTGGCGGACTTCAACGGATACGTACTCGGCGGGATGGAGAGCAGTCACGGCGTCCAGTTCACCACTTGGCAGTGGACATATGACAAGGATGGCCTTACTCTCGGCCACTATTGCGGAAACGACTACACCGCGGCAAAACACGATTTTGCCCTTCGTTCCCGGCTTGTGCAGGAACAAAAGCAGTTCACGCCGGAACAGCTCATCGAGATCTACCGCTGCTGCGCCGATACGATGACATCGGACATATCTCTCACCCGCCAGCAGGAAAAGAGAATCGATGAAATCCAAACGCGAATTACGGAGATGGTACCCGACTATGCAGAGCGGTTCAAGCAGGCGCTGGGGCAAAATGCTTCACCCCAGCAAATCATACAAAAAAGCAGAAGAACGATTTAGGCCGGAGCTTTGATGATCTTCAAA
>VSSQ01000939.1_pt1 | contig 13254 bp, 7 predicted proteins | sample 4763081 | NCBI WGS metagenome assembly VSSQ01 (sample SAMN12137344, study PRJNA551015) | bioreactor metagenome | isolation source: SDC9 anaerobic chlorinated ethene degrading culture | place: USA: Knoxville, Tennesee | collected 2015-01-01
CAATTTCTTTGCGCGCTCAGGGAGGTGCGGGAAAGAACGGCGGGCCCGCGGGCGACCTTATTATCGCGGTCAACGTTCGTCCCCATGCATTTCTCAGGCGCGAGGGTTCCTCAGTCATGCTGGAGCAACCGGTGTCCTTCCTCCAGGCAACCCTGGGCACCGAACTGGAGATTCCCACCATTGACGGCAAGGTGAAATATACCCTCCCGGAGGGAACACCCACCGGCACCACCTTCCGGCTGCGGGGCAAAGGTATCCCGGAGCTCAACGGCAGAGGGCGGGGCGATCAGTTCGTTACGATCAAGGTTATGGTGCCCACCAATCTGAACAATGAACAGAAGGAAGCGCTCCGTGCCTTTGCCGTTTCTATGGGGGAGCAGATGAAGGATCAACCCAAGTCTTTTTTTGACAAAAAAAAGAAAAATAATAAATTATAACAAATGAGGTCTCACCACTGGGTGAGACCTCATTGAAATACTCAGGTTGGATGAAATTCAGGAAGTGCTCATACAGCGGGCGATGTATCCTCTTGCCATGCGTTGCTCTGTTTGAACAGACTGAGAATCGTACCGTCCAACTGCCCGTCTTTTACCATGCCGTCCAGAATGACAAGGGCGTCTTCGGTTGGCATCGGCGCTTTGTAGGGCCGGTCCCGAGCGGTGAGAGCGTCGAAGATATCCAGAATGGTCAGCAGGCGAACTTCACGGGACAGAGCATCGGCGGTTTTGTGATTGGGGTAACCTCTGCCGTTTAAAAATTCATGGTGGGAGGAGGCCCATTCAGGGACCTTTGCGTAATTACGTGAAAATTTCATTTCATCCAGCATTTTAGCGGTCATTGTAACGTGGCTCTCAATCACTTCCCGCTCGGCTTCGGTTAGGGTACCTTTTCGGATAGAAAGGCTGTCGTATTCCTCCGACGTAATCCAGAGGCAGCTTTCACCCTTCTCATTTATGTATGTGCGCTTAGAAAGCGCATTAATCGCGGCAAGCGTTTCGTCAGATAGAAAATCCGTATTGTTGACCTGATGAATAAGAGCATCGGCATCGTTAAGCGCTTTTACACGGCGGTTGTATTCTACTTCGTCGATGGTTCCGCTGAGCAGTGAAATTTTGTTCAGAAGACCGATGACGGTGAACCGCTGCTCTATTTGGGACAGCCTGGAGCCAAGCCGGCTCTCCTTATCCATGATCTCCTGGGGAATGGCCAGTTTGCCTACGTCGTGGAGCCATATGCTCATGAGAAACTGCCGGCATTCTGCCTCATCCATCCGCCATTCGTTTCCGGTGGCCTCCAGCCAGTTCAGAAAACGCGATCCGTATTTTACCATATTCCGGGTGTGATTGGCATTGTAAGGGGTGCGGGCATCAATAGCGGTTGACATAACTTTAGCGAAGGAGTCAAGCGTTTCGATGATTTCGGCGCTGTAATTCATATTCGTAAGCCGGATTGCCGCCTGGGAAGCCAGCGAAAGGATGGCCTGATGGTCAGCGGGATCGAAGGGAACAGATTCTTTCGCTTCATTTTTCGCATTGATCAGCTGAAGAACGCCGATCACATCGCCGCAGTCGTCCTCCATAGGAATAACCAGCATGGACGTTGTGTGGTAACCGGTTACCGTATCGTAACGACGACGGTCTGAAAAATCGAATCTGGCGTCTTTATATACGTCGGGGACGTTTATAAGGGAGTGTTCCAGGACGGAACGGGCACAGACGTTTTCGGGGCGCAGAGCGACCGGCGGCAGATTGATGAACGTGCCGTCCACGCCTTTATAACAGTTCATCGATTTATTGATTATCATTTTAAATGATAACACATCACCGCTTTTAATATAAAGAGTTCCGCCGTCACAGCCGGTGATGTTCATGGCTTCATTCAAAATGATGCGTAGCAGACGGTTGGGATTTTTTTCGCTGGACAGTGATATGCCGATATCCAGCATGCGGGCTATGCTGATTTTGCTCACGAAAAGAACTCCTCTCCAAAATATTTTGCCCAAGGGCAAATCTGGCTGTCGTCGTAAGCAGTATAACTGTAGAGTAAAACTACTAAAAAAAAAGTATAACATAAGACCGACAGAAAGAAACAGTAATATTTTCAAATGGAAGATATTTTAATCTTTTAAGCAAAACATATTGAAAAAATTGTAAATTCAGACGATAATAGGATCAACGAAGGCGAGCGTTTTCGGGAGGACACGATGAAAAAGCTGCTGTTCATTTACAATCCTCATGCCGGCAAAGAGCGTATTCGCCCTTGGCTGTCGAGAATCCTGGATGCATTTACTCAAGCCGGGTATCTGACGACCACCTACCCCACACAAGGTCCGGGCGAAGCCACACAAATCACGGCCGCCATAGCCGACCGGTATGATCTTCTGGTCTGCTCTGGGGGCGACGGAACCCTGAACGAAGTGGTGGCCGGTCTCATGGAGATTCAGGACAAACCGCCGCTGGGGTATATACCGGCCGGAAGCACTAATGATTTTTCCAGCAATCTACAGCTTCCGAAGGGAATGAAAAACGCGGCGGGCGCCGTGGTTTCCGGCATTGCGCGCCCTTGCGATATAGGGCTTTTCAACGGCCGTGCCTTTATATATATCGCGGCGTTCGGCGCTTTTACGGACGTGTCTTACGGAACGCCACAGCAGTTTAAAAATATGTTCGGCCATGCGGCTTATGTGATGGAAAGTCTTGGCCGCCTTGCCAATATGAAAAGCTATATGATTACCGCCGAGTACGACGACGGTCTCTTCGAGGGTGAATTTCTCTTCGGAATGGTGAGCAACACCATATCCGTGGGCGGCTTCAAAGGAATCCCTTCCTCTCTGGTCAGCCTGGACGACGGTCTGTTTGAGGTGTTATTGGTGCGCCAGCCGACCAGCGCGGCTGAATTTTATGAGATTTTGCTGGCACTTACCCTTCAGAAGCCCACCGTGGAGGGCCCGGTCATTGCATTTAGAACCTCCAGACTAAAACTCGCCTGCAGTGAGAAAATTCCCTGGACGCTGGACGGAGAGTACGGAGGGGACCCGGAGACTGCCGAAATCGAAAACTGCAAACAGGCCATTACCATCATACATGGTAAATAAACAATAAACAGTCCAAGATGCCTCCCGGCAGCGAGCCGGGAGGCATCTTTTGTTTGCGCTTATCAATAGGCTTCGATCAGGCGGATTTTGCCGCCCTGTTCCGGGCTCTTATCATAATAGACCATAAGATTGTTTGAGAATGCCAGAGCGGCTTCGAGGCCATCCTCTCCGGGGGCAAGCCAGACATTTGAGGCCTTATTGAAACATTGTACGTCATCTGAGATGGGATATACGGTGTCGGAGGTCGAAAGAGTCATATCCTTGGAGTTAAATGCAGCGCGGGTAAGGCTGCGCAGAGCTTTGAGTTCCACATAGCCTGCAGGCTTACCGTCTGCCGTATAGGCTAAACCTCCGGGTGCTCCCGAACGTACCGTATAGATACATGGTACGGTTTCCGTTACGCTTTCCGTTCCGGCCGCGCTGCCGTACCGAACGGCAATTGTGGCGGTATAATCCTCGTCGTCAAAGGGGGAATCGGCATCGTCGCCGGGTTTTGAATAGGCTTCGGTGAAAACGAAATAACCGTATTGATAGCCGTCTCCTGTCACGTCATCCAGAACGATGATGCTGGGGCGGTTGGCATAATCATACCGCACGAAGACTATTTTCCCCGCGGAGACACTGGATAGGGTAATGTCATTCAGGGAAATTTCACTTAGTTTCCCTTCTCCCACGGCCTCGAAGATCCTGACGTTCCTGGCCAGAGCTTTGCCGCCCAAAGTGCCGGCTGCCACGTTAAGAGAACCGTATGTACTGCTGCCGGTCAGGGCTGAGAGGGTCAGATAGCCCACTTTGGAAGAGGAAACGCTGACGAGCCTTCCATCCAGAGAGACGTCGGAAGAATTTACCTTCCCCGTGAGGACGATATCACTGCTGTCAAGGAGAGTTACGGAAGCTGAAGTGCCGCTGACCTGGGCCAGACCCACGGCGGTCCCTCTCGCCGCAGAGGGGGATACGACACCGGCGACCTGCCGGCCGGCGGTGAGCAGGATGGTGATGGAATCCCCAATTTTAAACGACTGTAGATCGGTGACTGCAGAGGAGAGGATTGGGAAGGACATACCCAGGACGGTGATTGTGCTGGGTGCTGTGGTGTTGGGATAGGCGTTCTCAAAGAGCCCTGTGATACGTAAGTCTGAAATCTGAATCACCTTCGCGGCACTGTCATAAGTGGCCACGTCATACTGGGCAATATCGGATACGGATGCGGTCATACCGTTTTTGTACATCGTGTAGCCACTGGTGCCGCTGGCGAGGCTCGCAAAGGGATTTACAGTTCCGCTGGGCTTGCTTTTGGCAACAATTGCGCGCTCTGCTGTTGTACCGTCGGAGATAAAAATGTAATCAATCGCGCCCGAGCCGTTATAGCAGAATACCAGAGAGGTGCCAGCTTTCAGCGAAGTCCAGGCCCTCTCGTAGGTGGTGGCTTTCCCGTCCTTCCAGACCACGGTGTCCAGGGAGACCGAAAGCTTGCTGCCTCCGGACACCGTTATATAGTCGGCATCAACGGTGCCGGCGACGCTGACCCATTTGAAGGTATCGGATTTCTGGGGACGAACGGCCAGCAGCTTTCCATCCTTATCCAAAACCAATTTGCCCCGGGTACCCGTCAGCTCAGCGGAAAATGTCGTGCGGTCGGTTACATAGGTATCAAGAGACGTTTTCACCGAACCTGTGGTGCCGTCGTCCGCTGTAGCGTCGGTATCCAGAATCACGGCGTTCGCGGTGACGCTGCCGCCCAGGACGGTGATATAAAGACTCTCGCTGTCTTTTTTCTCAGTAAAGAGCAGGCTTGAGAAGAGCAGGGCGGCGTTTGCGCGTGTAAGGACTTCGCTTCCGCCAACAGTTAAACCGTCGGTAAGTCCGATCAGTTTGGCGTTGGAGAGATATCCGGAATACCAGGTCGCGCCGGCGCCCACACTGCTGTCGGTGTAGCCCAGCATGCGCATGAGGATGGTAACGGCTTCGGCATAGGTGATGGATTTGTCTGGCCAGAATTTTCCGTCACCGGAACCGCGCACCAGGGGAGAAGCATCCGTCGACGGGGCGGTGGCGGCGGCGTTCACATAACCGAGCGCCCAGTGGGAGGCGGTGACGTCCGGAAAGACCACGCGGTTCGCCTGTGCGGCGGCCTCATCCCCGCGGTCTGAAGCTATCAGCGCCATTTTGCAGAAGGAGGCGCGGGTGAGCGTGCTGCCCGGGTTAAAACTGCCCGGGGAAACGCCGTTTACGATTCCCAAGAGACGGAGGATCTCGGCCGCCTCCGCAACCTTGGAGTCGGTAATATCCCGAAAAGGAACGGACGAATCCGAGCAGTAAGCCGGGACCACCAGCAATCCTGCCAGGGCAGCGACCACCAGTATGAGAGCGGTAAGTCGTTTTAGCTTCATAATTAAACTCTCCTTGCGCATGAATTTGAGGATATCTGCATTACTCTGAACGCAGTGCCTCCACAGGCTGAAGTCCGCTGGCCTTGATGGCGGGATAAAGGCCGAAAATGATGCCGATGGCGACCGAGATGAAGAAGGAGGCCACGGTAATACCAACTCCGGGCAGCATGATGATATCAAAGGATTTTTTACAGACGATCAGCGTGCCGACATACCCCACAGCTATCCCGATGATTCCGCCGATGAGGCAGATCATGGCGGCCTCGATGAGGAACTGGGTGATGATGCTCATGCGCTCGGCCCCGATGGCCTTGCGGATGCCGATCTCGCGCGTGCGCTCGGTTACCGTTACCAGCATGATGTTCATAATACCGATGCCGCCCACCAGTAGGGAGATTGCGGCGATTCCGCCCAGAAAGCGCTGCTGAAGCTCGTTTTGCTGGTTGGACTGCTGCTGCCAGGAGTTATCGCTGTATACGTAATAGTAGCCGTAGTTGGGATCGATGAGCCCGGAGAGGAATCCGTCCAGCCGGGTAATGGCCTCGGTGGTAGCCTCGCTGCTCTTGGCCTTCACAACGTATTCGCTCATATCCATGCTGCCGTTAAGAAGGCGGTTCATGGTATAGGGGACCAGAACGATATTGTCAAGGTAAGATACCATATCCTGGGTTTTGGTAGTGGACTTGGAATCAAAAACGCCGATGACGGTAAAAGGCGAGCCGTTGATGGTGATAACCTGCCCGACGGGATTGGCGTAGTTAAAGAGATAATCTTTAATTCCCGAGCCCAGAACACATACCTGATTATACTCTTTGACGTCGAGATAGGAAAGGTCGCGCCCCTGGGAGATGGAGTAGTTGTTGCACAGCGAGTACTGGTCGCTGCCCATCACAACCTGGGGATACATTCCGTCCGAATTATCCGGCGTGAGGGATTTGGCGTCAAATTTGATATTGACGCTGTTCCACAACTGCAGGTTGGGGGTAACGCCCAGAACAAGATCGTCAAGCTGCAGACAGTAGTCGTAAAGCGCGTCGGACATGCTTTGGCTGTTCCAGCTGTATGCCGAAACATTTATTTTATTGGTGCCGAGGCTCTCATAGTACTCTTTCATGACCTGATTCTGGCCCTTGGCGTAGGAGACCAGAATGATGACCGCCGCGAGGCCGATTACGATGCCCAGCATGGTGAGCGCGGAGCGGCCCTTGTTGGCGGATATGGATTTTGCGGCCATTTTCAGCGCCTGTCTTATTTTCATAAGCCCACCTCCTCGCGGGTTCCGTCAGCGACGATCACTCCGTCGGAAATGCGCACGATCCGTTTTGCGGTGGAGGCGATGCCGGTGTCGTGTGTGATCAGAATAACGGTGGTGCCCTCCTCGTTGAGCCTGTGGAGAATTTCCAGCACATGGATGCCGGTTTTGGAGTCCAGGGCGCCGGTAGGTTCGTCGGCCATTATGATGGCGGGATGGGTGGCGATGGCTCTGGCGATGGCAACCCGCTGCTGCTGGCCGCCCGACATTTCCGTGGGACGATGCGTGGCCCGGTCAGCCAGATTGACTCTGCCCAGGGCCTCTATGGAGCGGTCATACCGCTCTGTTCCCCCCAAGCCCTGATAGATAAGTGGGAGCTCCACGTTTTCCAAGGCATTGAGCGAGGGGATGAGATTAAACCCCTGAAAAATGAATCCGATCTGCTTATTCCTCACATGAGCAAGCTGCCGGTCGGAGAGCTCGGTCACGTCGGTGCCGTCCAGGGAATACTCTCCATAGGTAGGAATGTCCAGACAGCCCAGAAGATTCATAAGGGTGGACTTGCCCGACCCGGATTGTCCGATAATGGCCACGAACTCTCCCCGGTCGATGGAAAGACTGATTCCGTTTAAGGCGCGGACCTCGTTTTCGTAGCCTTCGTTATAGATCTTATAGACATCCTTAATTTCAATCAGCATAGCATGAGCCACCTTAACCCATTCCCATGCTGTCGGCCTGATCCTTATTGTAGTTGGTGAAGACCACGTCGCCGTCGGTAAGACCCTCGGTTATTTCAACGTTATAGGTATCGGAAAGGCCGGTTTTGACGGGAACTGCGTAGAAGCCGTCGGGAATTTCCACGCTGGAATCCAGCGTGACGGCGTTTTCGGGTGCGGAATCCCTCTGAAGGAAAACTACGGTGGCAGGCTCACCGTTCTCATCATTCACATAACGTACGCACTGAATGGGGATGACAAGGCAGTCGTCGGACTGGCTCGCGACAAAGGAATATGTAACATACATGCCGCTCATGAGCTGTCCGCTGGAGTTTTCCACCTTGACGACGGCGGGGAAGGTGGAGATGCCGCTTTGCCCGGTGCCCTGTTGGCCCACCGACTCCACCACTCCGGTGTAAACCGTGCCCCATTGATCCAGATCCACCGACATGCCGGGTTTCACATAAGATACATTGCGCTCGTCGATGGAAATCTCCACAGTCATCACCGAGGTATCCGATATGGTAATGGCGGTGTCACCGCTCTTGACTTCCAGGCCGGGCGTGAGCGAGCAGGAAATAACAGTGCCCGAGATGGGAGCCACCGCGTTAAAATCGCTCAGGGCTTCCTCGGCGCTCTTCAGATTCTCGGTCGCGGTGTCCACCTCTTTTTGCTTTTCCCGGATGGAGGCTGCGGTATCCAGATCGCCCATAACCAGCAGGACATCGCCGCTTTTAACGCCAGCGTAGTTGAGAAGAGATACTTGTTCCACGGGACCCGCTGCCTTGGTGGTAATGGTAATGGTGCGGTAGTAGGCCAGCTTAACAGATGAGTAGGGATAGATAGAGGTGCCGGTACTGTCGGTGAGGACCGCTGAGGCGGTCATATCAGCGGTCAGGGTACCGGGGTTATCCAGTACGATAACCGCTTCAAAAAGCACGGAGCCTTCGGGCGAGACTCTGCGCACCATATTGACCTCTTCAACCGTTCCCGTGAAGGAGCTCATCACGGCGGGTACGGAGACCTCGGCCTTCTGGCCCACATAGATATCTTTTTCATAAGCATAGCTGAAATAGACTGAGAGCTTCAGCTTGGTGTTGTCCACCAGCGTGGCGACAGTCGTGCCTTTGGATACATCGTCACCCACCGTGAAACTGGCCACGTCCAGAAGCTGCCCGTCGAAGGACGCCTTGACGGTAAGCTGGCTGAGTTCCTTATAGAGGTCGTCCAGTTCCTTCTGGCGGTTCATTAGGTTGGTTCGGGCTGTGACCACCTCATCCTCTGCAGTGGGGCTGGTAATACGGTAGAGAGGCTGGCCCTGGGTGACCATCTCGCCCTCGGACACAAAAATTTCCGCCACCGTACCGCTGGCACCCAGCGTAATGGTGGCCGAATCCTTGGCCTTTGTCATACCGGAGCCCTCAACCTTGCTTTGTATGGAGGAACGGGTCGCGGTGTCGGTTAATATCTCGCCTTTTTCTTCATCGCTTTTATTCAGGAACTTCCACAGCAAAAAACCGCCCACTGCCAGAGCGGCGACGACGATAACGGCAATAATGATATTGCGGACTTTTCTTTTCTTGTGCTTTTTGGCCGGCGCTTTGGCCGGTGCCGGAGCCGGCGCTGCAGCCGGAGCCTGTTGTTCGGTCATGACAGATCCTCCTTTATATCACTTGGAATATATTATCATTTTAAGCAGAAAAGGTATTCACAAAGTGGTGACAAATTCTTAAAAAAATTTAATGTCTGATGAAGAAAGCAGATAATTTGTTTGACGTTTCCTGAAAAGAAAGGTTCCTCCTTAAATAAAATCAAGAAAACAAAGAAAAATATGCCAGTATTTTTACAATTACATTACATAAGATTAAACGCTATTGACTCTAGAAGCGATAACGGCTATATTACACGTAAGGACGGTTTCCCTAGTTTGGATTTGACGGCACGGTAACAGAACATACATATGTCTTCTGTATTCGCGCCGGAAAACACGCGGGACTGTTCAAAATTTTGAAGGAGGACCCTCTATGAGAAACCTCAAAAAGGCGCTTTGTCTGGCCCTGGCCTGCGTTATGCTTCTCGGCATGATGGTCATGACCACAGGCGCTGCCGATTTCACCGATAAGGATGAAATCGTCAACACTGAGGCCGTTAACACCCTTGTTGCTTTAAACATTATTAACGGCAAGGAAGACGGCAGCTATTTTGATCCCACCGGAATTGTCACCCGCGCTGAAATGTGCAAAATGATCTGCGTCGCCCTGAACGGCGGCAAGGACCCCCAGCTCGGAACAGTTTCCACCAGCTTCACCGACACCAACGGCTCCTGGGCAGCAGGCTACATTGAATACTGCTACAATCTGGGCATCGTCGCCGGCCGCGGCGACGGCACCTTTGATCCCACCGGTACCGTTACCGGCACCGAGGCCGCCAAAATGCTCCTGGTTGCTCTTGGCTATAACGCCAAAACCGAAGGCTTTATCGGCGACTCATGGGCGATTGCCGTGAACGTTCGCGCCAATCAAAAGGACATCTACGACGAACTAGAAACTCTGAACCCCTCCAACGGCCTCTCCCGTGACGATGCGGCCCAGATGGTTTACAACGCCATCAATGCCGTAATGGTTGAGTACAATTACCAGCTCACCACGGTTAACGGCACACTGACCACCGTTGCGGTCGTCAAGGATCTGACCTCCGACGATACCATCCTTGCCAAGAAGTTCGACATGGATACCGCATACGGCACCATGGACAGCTTTACTTATGACGATACAAAGAGCGAATGGACCTACAGCATAAGTGTTGCTTCCGGAACTCTGGGCGATACCACCCCGACCACCGCGAACAACTACACTGATCTGTGGGGCAGATCCGTAAAGATCCTGTCCAAGACCACTTCTTCCAAGACCACCGTTTACGGCATTTTCGCCGACGACAGTAAGGTGCTTGCCACCACCACCCTGGGCGGCCTCACCATCACATCCGGCGTAACCGATTCCTTCAAGGTCGGCAGCACCGTCTACAAGATGGATTCCGGCGCTCTTTCCTCCACCAACGTGTATGCGTTTGGCGAAGGCTCCATCCTCTGCAATCTGGGCAACTTCACCACCGTTGAGAAGCCCTACTCCATCAGCCTGATCGATGACAATAACGACGGCAAGGTCGACTTTGCCATTGCTGTTCCCTTTACCGTTGAGAAAGTTACCTACGTAGGCAGCACCACCTTCACCACCAACACCGGCTCCGTCACGACAAAAGACGTCAACGTTTACAGCGGCCTGGCGAAGAACGACTATGTCATGGTTGTAAACGGCGACTACACCGCCGACGGAAAGACCACCTATACCAAGATCGAGCTCCTCGCCGGCGAAGTCACCGCCACGAAGGATTCCGGCACGACCTTCAAACTGGGCGGCACCTACTACAAGCTCGCGGATTCCTCCGCTGCCCTTTCCATGCCCACCACCGCAGTTGCCGGCACCGAATATGAGAAGATCGCAGTCGTAAACGGCTACGCCTTCAACATGGTTGAAACCAATTCCTCCACCGTAACCGATTACGCAGTGGTCGTCGCCGCCACCGACTCCATCGGCCTCACCGGACCTCAGGTAAAGCTGCTCTTCACCGATGGCACCAAGAAAATCGTTGATGCAGACACCGACTATACCGATTATGTCGATCAGATGGTCACCTACTCGGTGAACAGCGACGACGAGTATGAACTGACACTGGCAAACGAAGATGTTGCTGCAGCCGACACTGGCTTCGATATTGTCGTTGCCGCCCCCGACGGCAGTGACGCGGATGCTTCCGGTATTTCCGCTTCCTATGTCTATGCCAAGAACAGCGAGTCCACCATTGGAGACAACTATATCGCTTCCGACGCGGTTGTCTTTATCAAGGACAGCTCCTGGAAGGTAGTCAGTGGCGCAACCCTTGCCAAGACCAGCTCCGCCGCCATCTCCGCCGTGTACAACGCTTACGCTGACAGCAGCTCTTCCACCGGCTTTAACACCATTAAGCTCGCTTGCGTTGCAGGCACCACCGTCTCCGGCGACACCAGCTACGGCTACGTGACCGCCTCTCCCGAAATCGTAAAGAACAGCGACGGCGAACTGGTTTACAGCGTAACCTTCTTTGACGGTTCCACCACAGTTACCGCCAACACCGCCGATACCGCCAGCGATCTGGACGCCGCTCTGGCAACAGATGTGGCCAAGAATACCATCATCACCTTCACCTATGACGGCTCCGATCTCGAAATCACCGGATGCGTGTCTCTGTCCGCCGCCAATGTCGGCGCAGTGACCGCCCTGTCCAGTGACAAGATCAAGTTCGCCTACAACGACATCACAGAGGATATCGACAACGACGGCACAAGCGAGGCCGTGATCAGCAAGGCAGCCGTTACCTCTCTGTGCAGCATCACCGACGACACCATTGTGATGTTCATCGACCGTGCCAACACCAAGGGCGTTGACGGTGCCGACACCCAGCTTGCCACCAAGACTGCGGACGGCAACTACATTGCCAACTGCTACTACGTCCTGAACGGCACCGATGTCACCCTGCTGATTGTGGATGTCCAGAACGACATTCTGGATGTTGAATAATCACTGATGCATCGCACGAACCAATCTAAGTAAGGATTGCCCCCCGGAGTTGTTCCGGGGGGCGTCTTTTATCATTACACAATATCAAACGGCCTTTTATCTTGGACAGGCAAAAGGGACAGGGAATCCGCATATCCATCTTTGAGGAGGTGATGAGAATGTCGATGCTGCTGAGAAAAGAAAAAGTCCGGGAAGTACTGATCGGGATCATGCTGCTTTTGGGGGCGGCGGCTCTCCTACGCTTTCCCCAGGAGAGCATCAAAGCGGCTAAAGACGGGCTTGCCTTATGCGGCAATGTGATTATTCCCTCCCTGTTTCCTTTTTTCATTCTCTCCTCAATGGTGGTTGAGCTGGGGCTTGCGGGACATTTGGGAAGAGTTCTGGAAGGTCTTATGCGTCCTCTCTTCCGCGTAAGCGGGGCCTGCGTCTCGGCCGTTGTACTGGGCTTCATAGGAGGATATCCTGTCGGCGCAAGAACCGCCATTTCTCTCTATGAAAGCGGATACTGCACCAAGACCGAGGCGGAACGGCTGCTGGCCTTCTGCAACAACTCCGGCCCCGCTTTTATTTTGGGGGTGGTTGGAGCCGGGATCTTTGCCAGCGGCAAAATAGGCGTTATGTTATATCTCATTCATGCCCTGGCGTCCCTTTGTGTTGGACTCATTTTCCGTCAGTACGGACGGGATAAGGAAAAAGAAGAGAAGAAACGGATAAAACCACATTTCGAGACCAAACGGTTCTCTCAAGCACTGACCGATTCGGTTGGCGGTGCGCTTAACTCAATGCTCAATATCTGCGCCTTTGTGGTTTTTTTCACCGTGGTAATCCGGATGCTCTTCCTCTCGGGTTTTCTTCCCGCCCTCGCCCGACTGATTGGAATGATCTTCGGCCCGCTGGGCCTTTCCCAGGTTTGGGCAGAACGTCTGCTCACGGGTGCCATAGAGATTTCTTCCGGAGTCTGGACCCTGGCCGGAAGCGGGGCGCTGGCCGGCCGGCTGTCTATGGCCGCCTTTATGCTGGGCTGGGCCGGAGTTTCGGTCCATTGCCAGGTGCTCACCTTTTTGGGGAGCAGCGGACTTTCCGCACGCACTTATTTCCTGGGAAAACTAGTCCATGGAGCGTTGGCCGCGCTGCTCACCGCTGTGTTTTTTTACTTCTTCCCGCTGGAGGTCCCGGCTTCCGCTTATCT
>VSSQ01000940.1_pt1 | contig 13238 bp, 13 predicted proteins | sample 4763081 | NCBI WGS metagenome assembly VSSQ01 (sample SAMN12137344, study PRJNA551015) | bioreactor metagenome | isolation source: SDC9 anaerobic chlorinated ethene degrading culture | place: USA: Knoxville, Tennesee | collected 2015-01-01
AAGAATGAGTATTGGCTCCGGAGTATTTCTCTAACTGAAGAGTTATGCTCCAATGTATCAACAGCAATTCTTAGTATACTAGAGAAATCAAGAAATCTCTTTTCTTCAAGCTTTTGCTCATATATTCTATATGCTTTTGTGAAGCTATCACATAATGAGGCTTCTTCAGTTAATCCCTCTTCCCTGAAAATATCAATGTCTTTTATAAAAGTATTGAAGACCCAACTAGTATTATTTCTTCCAAAAGGTTTTCTATGTCTTTTATTCAAAGAACCAATTAAATAATTGATATCTATATCTCGCTTTATTGAAGATAGAAAAGCTATCCTTCCTATTTCGTCAAGCATGTCATAAACTCTGTATTTTGGAATGTATTCTTGCAATATTTTAAAAGCAAAGGCATGTATAGTTCCAATATACATATCTCCAATATCAGGCTGTTTTCCTAATAATTCCTTTATTTTTGATCTTACTCTAAATTTTAACTCTTCGGCAGCTTTATCAGTAAATGTAAAAGCCACAATCTGCTCAGGTTTAGCAATACCCTTATATATTTGATAGGCTATCCTTTCTGACACAAATTCTGTTTTACCAGAACCGGCACATGCAATAATCTGAATATTGCCACTCAGTAGTTCCGGTTTCGTCTCAAATAAAGTTGAGTTAAAGAAAGACATCGTCAATAATATTTCATATATACTCGTAAAGTTATGATTTTTATGCACTTTACCCAAATCATTTTTTACAAAATAACCGAATTGTTATTTGAGCTAAAACTAGAATTAGCAAAACAATGTCTTAAGCATTCATTTACTGATGTTTGAAAAGTTTTATTACCTTCGTTCAAATCTAGAATTTATGGAAGAAGAATCTGTATTTAACCAGTACAAATATTTTAAGGGAGAGAGAGTTTGCCCGTTTAACAGTTCTGAATCCGAGAAAAGCCGTTTTTGGTATATTGAGAAAAGGCACTTTGATGATGAGTATTTCAGTAAAATGCATTTTCTGGAATATTTCATGCTTTGGATTACTGAAAAAGCCGCACCTAATAGTGGTTATGATTTATCCAAAGGTGGTAATCCTTGGTTGGATGATTATTACAAGAACGCCCCTTAATCGGGGCTTTTTTAATGCAATTTGCTTTTGTTTAACGCTGGTGCAAAATCACAATTGCACCACTTAGTGCAACATTTGGGGCAACGGTGCAACCCCATTTTGTATTAACCTCATATTATAGCAATTGGAGGTGCAACTTTTAGTGCAACGGTGCAAGTGCAAGGTGCAACAATGCCCCCCTATATAAGGGGGCAATTGCACTGCACTCCCAGAATTGAATTTCAGTAAGGAGCTCATCTACTATGTTAACTTGAATATATTTTCTGATTCACTCAATATGTAATTATCATTTTCATCTTTGTAGATATAATCCAAAGTAAGAAGTTCTGATATTACTTTTTTAGATGTTCTCTCCCCTTTTCCGGATAATTTAATATATCGACTTACTAATTCTTTGTATTTACATCCAGACTGGCCAATGCACTTAATCATGTTTTGTTTTTTCTCTTCTAACTCTAAGTCGGCTTTATTCTGTTTCCTTTTATAAACAGGAACTCCTGCATTGTCAACTTCAAAGTGTATATCCTCTGGAGGAAGGCCTCTAGTATAAGTTGCCCTCACCTTTGTTATTTCATCAATGGTAGTAACCTCCAGCACTGTTTCAGCTTTGTTTAATAGTTCACTCCCCATATGGCCCCTCATGTTATTGTCAGCCTTGTTTTGATGTAATACTGATGTGATATGGCAATTATAATCTGCTGATAACTGCATTAACAGTCCGGTTATCTCTGCTGAGCTTTTAATATCATTGAAATCCAATATTAAATCTCTTACTCCATCAACAACTACAAATGTTGGTTTGTGCACTTCAATCGCTTGTTTCAGGGCCTTTATTCGCTCCTCCGCAGATAATGGACGTAAAGCATATACAACAAGCCTTTGGGAGTTAATTGCAGTATTTAAACCGGATTGAAATAATATCCTTTTGGTTAATTGTTGCACGTGTGAGAACCCTTGTTCAGTATCTACATATAACACCTTTCCATAACCTTCTGAAGTTATCCCTAAACAATTGCCAGATATTATTGCAGCGCACATACTTGAGGCAAAAAAGGTTTTTCTGCTCTTAGCTTTCCCGGTTATACAGCTTATGTTTCCCATTGTGAAAAGTGGTACCTTGCCTATATAGCATAATGCCTTCTCTTCTTTGATCTCCCTTGAAACATCTACTAAATACTCTTTAAAGTTGATATACTCGTTGAAAGGCTTTGACCTAAATATCTGCATAGTATCTACAGGCTCCATATAATTGCTTTTTCGTTAATAAAGTCTAAACAAGCTGTTTTTGTAGTATTATGCCTTAATGGGAGGGTTATCCTTACCTCCCCAAAGAGACCCTCTTCTCTCTCTACTGAACGAATACAATCGTACATATATAACCATACTTCTACTTTATTCTTCTGCAAACTATTGAGCGCTTCAATAACTTCGTTTAGCCTCTTGAAATGCCAGTCAGTGTTTAGTTTATTATTGTTTGGTTGCTGAGCATATTTAATTAACTGTTTTTGTCTCTCATCCAGGTAATCTTCGATAGTATCTAAAGGTGTTCTATTACCTGAACGCACATTACCGGTCAAAAGTGAGCTTATTGGAAATTCTTTTAGTGATTCGTGCATAATTATCTTATTAGGGGTTTCTGTAACAGATCGAAGTATTTTCGCCAGCGATAATCCATTTGAATTGTAGTTTTCGTTACTCATAACTCAATTATTTTGATTTAAAGCAGCGGATTTGCGCATCTTGCTGTATTTCCTCTGTTGTTTTAACTCTATTTCTTTGCAACCATTGTTCAAGCTCAACCCTATTGAAGAAGATCATCTTGCCGTTTGGCTTATAATGAGGGATAATCTGAAGGCTTGTACTTCTATAAAGAGAGCTTTTTGAAAAGCCTGTGTACATTGCCGCCTCCTCAAATGACAATACCTCTTTTGATGCCAAACCGACCATTTTCATAATGTTCTCCAACTCCACAACCTTTTGTTCTAATTTTTCCATTGTATTAAATTTTTATTTTTTAATAAATGGCTTACCGGTAAACCTTAACTTGAATTCGATACAATGATAAGTAAAGAGTTGATTGGGAAATATAAATTAAGATTAAAAAAAAGCGACACTTTTAGGTGTCGCTAATTATATATAGACTTGTTTATCTGATACTTAAAGTGTCGTTAATTTGTCGACTAAAGCCTTTAAGGTGTCGCTGTCTGTACTAGGGATTATCTTATTTCTTGCCAATTGAAGCGGTCTCCCGGACTTGATAAAATAGTACGGTACCTGTCTTTTCAGTTCCGGAAAAGAGATAAAAGAGTGTTTTAATGGCAACAGAAGCTCTCTAAGGAGTTGCTTTGTTTTAAGCCACTCTAGCTGTTTAAACTGCTCTGGTTTTTGATTACCTCCAAATACATGGCAAAATGAGTTGTAATCGCTATCCTCTGCTATAAAACCTCCACTTTTAAGTTGTTCAAATAGGTAATTCTGTTGTGTTTTTGATAGTCTTACAGTAAAAAACTGTTCAGCAATATTCAATGTTGGCCCCTCGCTAAAAGCCTTATTAAGCCTCTTTTTCTTTAGCAGTTTATATATGTACTCTTCAAAAGAGAGTCTATTCAGCATCCACTTATTGATATCTATGTGAAAAAAATGGTCAAAGGTATCCCCTTTGTTCAACTGGCTATCCTTACTCTGGCTATGGGACTGAGTTATTCCTATATCAATCCTCTCTTCTGAAAACTTTACCCCCTTTAATAGTTCATAGTATTTACAACTAACAACCTTTGGGTGTAAGTGTGGTAATTCAAATAAGGGCCTACAAAGGTCATTAAACACAGAAATATAATCAGAAGCCTTTATAGTATTTGCTTGACTATACCCCTCTTCCAACATTAATTGGCCCAGACTTTCTAATGCAGACTTGAAATTAAATATTTTATAATTCCCTTTGTTTTGGCTCGTTTCGTAAAGATATAGTAACTCGGTGTCTATTGTTTTTATCAGATCCTCAATTCCCATAAACTAGAATTTCAATTCAGGTAAACTATTAATTGCCGCCTCTTTTAAGCTATCTACTGCTCTGGTGTACTTTTCAGTATGTTTTAGCCCGCTATGGCCTAAAAGGCTTGCTACTGTTTTAATATTCGCTCCATTATTAAGTATATTCACAGCAAAACTATGCCTGGCACAATGCCAAGTTATATGCTTTGTAATTCCCGCTCTTGCAGTCCATCTTCTTAGAGCCTTTAGGCACATTGTATGGCTCGGCAATTTAAAAATGTAGTCGTTTACAAGCCTCCCTTGTTCATCTTTTGGCTGCTCTCCAATAAGTGAAAGTAAACCGTCATTTAAAGGAATAAAAACCCCGCTATTTGAGCTGTGGCCTTTAGTTTTCGCTTGTTCAAAGCTAAGCAGTCTGTTTGAATAATCAACATTCTTATACTTAAGTTCAACCACATCACAAAAGCGAATGCCTGTGTATAAGCAAAATAAAAATGCTTTTCTTATCTCCGGATTTTCATGCTGGTAATGAGTAGTCATAAGTGCTTTAATCTCCTCCATGCTCAGTACATCTTTTTTAAGAACCTGCTCATCAATCTTACATACTATTCCGGCACAAGGGTTCTTTGTGATAACATCATGCTCAACAGCATATTTAATAACCTTTTTAAATCGCTGGAAATAACCCCGGGCACCCTCTCCGTAACTTCTCTCCTCCAGATACCTTACAAATGCCAGCATCATCTCCCTAGTCATTTGTTCCGGTTTAATGGTAAAAGCAAAATGAGGGTACTCTAAAGCAAGGAAATCTTTAAACCTTTTCAAAGAGGCCTCCATCATCCTTATATCCTTCTTAGTATAGTTGTCTATGTACTTTTGGAAGTAATCTAAGAAATTCACCTTTTTAAGCGAAGACTTGAGCCTTTTACCGGTCTTATCTGCTTTAAGTTTTTGCTCCCTCTCCATTCTTATCTCCATTGCAAGTTCCAAAGTTTCTTTGTTCATTTGGCGCTCTGCTGCTGTTTTTGCAGGAGCAAAGAGATAGAGATTTAAGCTCTCTTTTTTACGGTGATGGTGAATCTTAATCTTACCCGTTTTTTCATCAATTTCCTCAGTTCTACCTAAGTAATACTCCAGATAAAGGCTAATTCTGCCATCAGAAAGTGTACTCTGTTGTAATTTTGGGTTCTCTTTTGTCTTGGTAACTAATTTTGCCATGTTAGTAAATTACTGTTTTACTGTTGTTTGCACTTGTTTACAAAGGTACATAATTAATCATTTTCAAGGTGTACTAAAAGTGTACTAAATGTAAAAACAATGGCAAATAAAGGAAAATTACTAACTTCGCACTGAATGTTAATCTGCTTATTTTATGTGCTTTAATTGTTTTTGATTATCCTTATTTTCACGGTTTTGTCCCGGCTCCGGGTACGAAAAAAGCAGGTAGTGATGCCTGCTTTTTTCGTACCGTCGCTTGCCGGTTTCCGTCAAGCTCCTTTTGTTTGTCCCACCCCCCTACCCCCTCCGAGGAGGGGGAGCGTCGCTTCGCTCCGAAAAACAAACCCTAATTGATAATGTATCAGTTAGGGTTTTCTCTTTTACAATTTGCGCCATTTTTGCGCCATATCTCAAAAAACTGTGAAATTTTACTAAAAAATCTCCTTGGATTCTCTCTTTCTGATCTTTTAACCTTAGTTTGAAAACAAATGAATTTGTCCTGTGAATATATGTCCATTTTTCATGTGTTCTTAAAGTTTCCTCAATATCCTGAAAACCTTAAAACCCATCCCAATCAAACAAAAAAAGATAAAACATTTGCAAAAGGTAGCAGTTTTCACTACCTTTCGCAAAAAATTACTCTCTTGGAAGATTCAAGGCAATATAAGAGTGCAGAAGATTGGGCAAACCACCTGCTGGCTAAGGGGAAATATGCATTTGCCCTGCACCAGTTCCGTGCAGATTTTCCTGAGCAGTCAGACACCGCTAATAAGTTTGCCTTGAAAAGGCTGGTAGATAAAGAGCAAATTATTTCCATCCACAAAGGCTATTACCTCATTATTCCACCCCAATACAGGTCAAAAGGAATCCTACCCCCCACTTTGTTTTTAGATGCCTTTATGAAGGAATTGGACCGGCCATATTACCTGGCTTTATTAAACGCAGCAGCCTATCATGGTGCTTCGCATCAGCAGCCTCAGGAGTTTTTTGTGGCAACAGGCTTTCCGGTGCTGAGGCCTATGCAAAAGAAGGGGCTAAAAGTAAACTACATCAGCAAAAAGGAAATACCGGCATCGCTGTTAGACATCCGAAAAACAGAGACCGGTTATTTGAAAATATCAAATCCGGCTCTTACAGCAACCGACCTGATACAATACGCTAAGCGGGTAGGCGGAATTAACAGAGTAGCTACTGTTTTGTCAGAGTTAGCCGAAAGTATTCAACCCGATGCTTTCAACAGCAACCTGTTGCAGCATGTTCCTGTAACCGCCTTGCAGCGTTTGGGCTATCTACTGGATAAAATATTTGACAATCAGCCGCTGGCCAATGCCTTATACATGGCCTTGCAAAATAACAATGCTCCTTTGTTTAGGATACCATTGAAAGCCTCAGCTCCGGCAAAGGGTTTTGCATCAGACGAAAGATGGAAAGTAATTGTAAACACAGAAATAGAGATTGACGAATGATACCACAGGCATACATAACAGAATGGGCCAATCAGGTGCCCTGGCAAACCAACGAACAGGTAGAACAAGACCTGGTGATTTGCCGTGCCTTGGTAGAAATCTTTTCAGATGAATGGTTGGCATCCAGTTTAGCATTCAGAGGTGGCACGGCCTTGCACAAGTTGTATTTACAGCCTCAGCCCAGATATTCTGAGGATATTGATTTGGTTCAAATTCGGCCTGAGCCGATAAAGGAAACCATTCAACGACTTCAAGCTCGTTTATCCTTTTTAGGTGATTGTACTGTAGCTCAAAAGGCCAACAATAACACACTAAAATACCGCTTTGAATCAGAATTTCCACCCGTGCAAAACCTCCGCTTGAAAGTAGAAACCAATTGCCGGGAGCATTTCACCGTATTAGGCTATCAGCAATTTCCTTTTGAAGTAAAGTCTTCATGGTTCACCGGATCTTGCAGCATTACCACTTACCGGTTGGAAGAACTGTTAGGCACAAAGCTGAGGGCATTATACCAACGCAGAAAAGGCCGTGATTTATACGATATGTACAAGGCACTGGTACAAGTACCCGACATCAACAAAGAAGCCTTGTTGCAATGCTATCATGCCTATATGGATTTTGTAGTGGATGAACCTCCTACACAAAAAGTATATCTGCAAAATATGGAGGCCAAAATGCAGGACGATGAATTTACAGGCGACATAGCAGCCCTGATACGACCCACAGAAAAGTACGATCAGCTAACCGCTTTTCAATTGGTAAGGGCAGAGTTGCTGGAGAAAATTGATGGCTCTAAACTATAATACTCCCGCAGTCATGAGATTTGCTCTAAGTTCTTTTCTAAAATCTTCAATTATTTGATCAGCTCTAGAGTCGTCACCATACAGATATACACCATTGACATCCGGAACTATATCAATCATCTTATTACCGTATTTTTCTTGAAATAATTTGCCTATTTTAATAAAGCGTTCATAATATTCATATACCCGGATTTCTTTCCAAACAACCTCGTCATTATAAGTTATTTCAATATAATTTTCACCACCCTCTTTTACTTCTCTAAGAACAAAAGTCATAAGATCACTGTGCAAGTCCGGAAGCTGATTAATGTTTGTAAGAATAGAGGCAAGCCATTTTTCTCTTGACTTTTTCTGTTTTGCTGCAGCAAGTTTGTCTCTTTTTGATCCCTTTTCTAAAACCTCGTCAACCATCGGAAACATGATTAGTCCGGGAAAGTGTTCGTGACATTTAGGACAATCCACCTCAAACCCATCATCGTACCAGTCGCCCATCTAAACTTTTTTCCCAGTGCCGGTCCATCCGCAATGTCGGCATATAAAGGTGTCCGTTTTATAAGAATAATAATCTGCTGTCATATTCTGTAAGTCTTTTCAAATTATTCATCATCACTTTCATAATCATTATCATAATCTTTAAAATAGCCACTCTTATCCAAACTCTCTTCCAGCAGCTTTAACTCATCAAGATTGGTAATATTAGTCTTCGTAATCATCCTGAATGGATTGGAAGCGTTCCATTGACCGGCATAGGGGAGTTTCCAGTCATAGCTTAATATCTCGGTAGCGTCAGCAGAAATAAGAAAATAATTTGCGAACATTATTTCATCCTGGTCCTCTTTAAAAGTGCTTGGACCTCTGTTGAAACTGATTTTCTTGATCTCCTCATTTTCTTTGATTTCATTAAGCAGAGGAAGGATCTTCTTATCTACCTCCTCATCTGTACATCCTACCCAGAATGCATTTTTGTCGCTCATCATATGGCACTTTGGCCAAATAATCTTTGTTATCATATTATTAAGTATTTATACAAATATAAAATAGGGCTTTGACAACTTTTGACAACGACGAAGAATCTTTCCCCTGAATTCAAATGTTAAATGCAACTTTTTGATTTTTGTCTGCTAAACAAATAAGTCAGTTGCTATATATTTCTTCATATCTGGAAATTTAACTGAAAAATCTACCTGAATTTTCTCTTTTTGATCGGTTAAACTTCGTTTGAAAACAAATGATTTTATCAAATGACTATAAGTCCGATTTTGAGTGGGTCGGACATGTTTAAATGTGAATCAGGTCGCTCTGTTCATTTTTTTGCACACGTTATTTTAAAGTTCTATGAAAATATTTTGTTTCGAAAACAAAAAAACTACTAGAAATACCCAAATTTAGTTTATATGCTAATGCCAATTCTCCATCAAGAGTTGTTGAAAATTTTTCTAAAGATTCAATTAAATCACACGACATCAAAGTTTTTCCTGTACTATAGTCTATGAGGTAAAAACCATTTGGAAAATTAACAAAACTATGACTTTCACATATATAGACAATATTTAACTCATTTTCTCTATAGCTGAAATCAGCATTACCTGCGTGGCGACTATCTAAATATGAAATTTGGCTCAAATTACCTTTGAGGTCAATAATGAATTGGTCATATAATTGTCGAACATAAAATCTATCACTTTTCCTATAGGGGGTTAGGGAATATGATCGTGTCGTAGAAGTGGGTCTCAAAATTGAAATACGTTGTGTAGATGCATCGAATATTCCGTAGTCACAAGAGCCATTCGGTTGAGTGAGGTATAATTTAGTTTTGTCATAATTCATATGAACAGTGTTGAAGAGTGTGAATTTATCAATTGTGCTATCATAAAAAGGATATTTATAAATTCTATCTCCATTCTTACAGTCAATCAATTTCCAACGCGTTGCGCTTGAACCATTTGAATGTAATAAAACCACACCAACTCCTGACTTGGTAAAACCAATATTAGAAGGGAAAATGGCCGGATATTGTGGATGGTCTTCTTCATCTGGTTCAATAGTGATCGCTTTTATTATTTGACCCGTTTGTAAATCAAATGTATATATATCAGGACGATTGATAATTGTACCTCTATAATCTGTATCAGGATTAGCTCCCATTATATAAATCTTTGAATTATATGGATTATAAGACATTTTAATTGGAGCGATATGTTTTGACAAGTCATAGACTTGAATTACAGAGTCTAATGCTATTGAATATTTAATTAACCTACTAGGATAAAAAGCTGATATTAGAATTTCTTTCTCATCATTGATTAGCAAATAATCAGTTATATACCCATTAACATCAAATTTTGATTTGAAAAATGGAATATTGATATTTTCAGAAAAAGTGCCTCCATCAAAGTCGTTAACAGAAATAGTGAAAGGATAGTTTCCTCCTAATTCAGCACCTGGGAAACTAAACATAACACCATAATTATTATCCGTCTGATAATATTTTATTTCAGAGATAAAACCTTCCCAATTACTTTTTATACTCTCAATCTTTACTGGTTTATTAAAAAGTAAATAAACGGAATCTTCAATCTCTCTTTCCCTATTACCAATTAACCCTTCATATTTGACAAGCTTTATTGGATAAGACCGGGAAGACTGATTTATAATCAATGATCTTTTTATTTGGCCTGAAATAAAGTAAATAGAATCTGTTCGATTAGAATATTCTTCATTTGCTGAATAATCAATTCTTAAGATTGCATTTCCATTTCCTCTATCCACTGAACAAACCAACCACGAAGAAGAATTCTTTATGCTCCAATCAGCATTTGATAAAATACTAATACTAATAGAACCCTTACTTGCATTAATATCTATTATAGAATCTGATATACTCAAAAACGGCTCTCCAGCAGAGAGGATCAAGTCTAATTCAATAGTTCTATTGTCAATTATAGTTACTTTATCAACTTTTGTTAGATAATGCTCTTTTGACACAGAAACAGAGTATTCTTTAGCCAGCAATTTACTAAATGAATATTCACCAGAGGTGTTTGATAGTGTAGATACGTTTTCTACTTCAACTAACGCACCCTCTATTGGTTGTCCAATTTCATTTTGTATCACTCCCCTCAGAGCACCAAATTTTTTAATCTCCTCAACTGGATCTTCAATTTCTTTTTTACAAGAAACCATTAGTGTACTAAAGGCAATAAATATTAGTAAATATCGTTTCATGTAATTCTTATTTTCTACATATTCAAATATAACAATTCCAATTCAACCATTGCCAAATAATTGAATCATATTTTCACTTTCACTATCAACTCCAAATCCTTCAGAAAAGGTTCGGATATTTTTCCTTTTGCGGGTACGAAAAAAGCAGGTAGTGATGCCTGCTTTTTTCGTACCGTCGCTTGCCGGATGCGGCAAGCTCCTTTTGTTTGTCCCACCCCCCGGCCCCCTCCGGGGAGGGGGAGGGTCGCTTCGCTCCGAAAAGCCGTATTCTTATTATAATGTGTCCGTTGGGACTTCTTAATTAACGATTTGCGCCATTTTTGCGCCATAATTCTGCAGAAGGGGATCAATTTAGTCCGGCAAAATGTGGTTTTTTATGTCAACTTTTCCATGTAAAACAAAAGTTTTCTTCATTTACAAAAAGTGCAAAAAATATTGTGGTATCTTAAACTATGAATTTAAGGTGGTAATTATTGATATTCCAAAATTTCATAATAACTTTATATCCAATACATAGTTGACCTTATCATTAATGAAATACACAATAACCTTTATAATACTTACCCTCTCTCTCTTTTCCTGTAACCCAAAAAACACAAAGAATAACGAGGCAATGGTTGTTGAACCATTTCCAAAGTCTACCTCTGAAATCGAAGATGGATCAGACACAACAATCTACGATTATTCAAGCAAGAGAATAATTAAAATGAATTCAAAAGATAGTACTGAGGCCTTTGAGGATAAAATATATTACGAAAAGGACACCAACGAAATAACTGTTTTTGAATTAACAAACCTCAAAGAGGTTGAGTCTATAAAGAAATCATTGGCTCAAAGAATAACTCTGGTTTATAATCAGAGGATTAATGGGTATAAAGTGAGAGTCGTTTCAGGGAATAATAAAGACAATTCTGAAAAACTAAAATCTATAGTTGAATTCACTAATCAAAAGGGGGATAAGAAATATTTCCTTGTAATTGATTTCTTTGATTTTAATCTGAATGGAATCGTTTATGATTTTTATAAGAAACAGATCTATAAGGACACAACTATTTACCGAGATTACAAGCAAATTGAACAAGATAGATTTTTAGGATACGATACCCCTTTTTATTTCCAGGATGTAAACCTTGATGGTGATTTAGAATTGGTTTTCAATGGCTATTATCAACACGACAGAGATAATCATGCCTTGTTTGTTTACTCAATTTCACAAAATAAATTTCTTACCGATCCCCCTTTTGATAGGATGTCAAGCCAAGCCAAATATGATTTTAAGAACAATACTATAACTTGGTATAGTAGTTCAGCAGCTAATTATTTTGCAAAGTATGTTTACGGATTTTATAGGCCAATGAATGATAAGGCAAAATATGTTTTCTACTTAAAAGAATTGGATGTGTGTAGTGGCAACATTTATTCAAAATACCAATACAATAAACAAGGTACTAATCTAAATGTGATTCGAGAGAAAGCTACATTATGATTATAATGGTGGCTTAATTTATCCCCAATATACTCCATTAATTTACAAGAAGTATTTGGTTTGATAAATTACTCCTTTTAATAAGTATAGCTTCGTCAAAAACGCATAAATTTGAACAACCTAAAGATGTCTTCTTTCTGGATATAGGAACTGAGAGGAGGTACGACAGCACTACAAGTTGATCTTCCTTAATTCGTTGATTTTATCTATCAATTGCTCTAGAAAGGTTATTGTATAATATCGTCCTCTCAGCCTTACAAATTGCTCTGTTGTACCAGACCCCTATTAATTGGACTTGAAATGGTCTCGTAACTATGACCTACTCTCATTTATGCTGGGCTTTTCTTAGGTCAATAACTATAAATTCAAATTTAATAAACCTATTTCAATCAATACCAAGTAATTGAATCATATTTTCAATCTTACAATCAACTCTAAATCCCTTAAGAATGGTTCGGATATTCTTCCTCTTCCGGGTACGAAAAAAGCAGGTAGTGATGCCTGCTTTTTTCGTACCGTCGCTTGCCGGTTTCCGGCACAACTTTATTTCTTCCTCTTTATTTTATACCATTTATAAATATATCTTACGGATATGTATAATACTAAAAGAACAAATAAGAATGATGACCCCGGGGCCTTTATAAAATTTGGCAACAGCACTTCAAATAAGGTCTGTTTATCAAGAACGTAGCATCCAAAAATAAAGAAAGCATATGCTATTATTACTCTTGCTACATAGGAATATGTGTATTTATAGATTGTCATTAAGTTAGAAATCGCTAGTTCAATTGTTACCGCATATAAAGATAGTGACTTTACACAACCATTCGCTCTGATTTCTATAAAGTAATAACACGTAAATTCTTCCCTATCTGATCCATGTGTTCCTTTTTCACTCCTGCCTCTGACGCATATCTATTCCAGCTGGAAATG
>VSSQ01000941.1_pt1 | contig 13238 bp, 10 predicted proteins | sample 4763081 | NCBI WGS metagenome assembly VSSQ01 (sample SAMN12137344, study PRJNA551015) | bioreactor metagenome | isolation source: SDC9 anaerobic chlorinated ethene degrading culture | place: USA: Knoxville, Tennesee | collected 2015-01-01
TGAGTGCCGGCGATTTTCTCAAAATGGTTGAAGAGAAAAAAAAGGTGGTTGAGATTCCTTCCGACCTTATGAAGCGCAGTGTTAATGAGGGTTTCTCCGGTGGTGAGAAGAAAAGAAACGAGATTTTCCAGATGGCGATGCTGGAACCGAAACTCGCAATTCTTGACGAAACCGACTCGGGACTTGATATTGATGCACTTCGCATTGTTGCCACAGGTGTTACACGTCTGAAGAAACCTGAAAATGCAACTGTTGTAATTACGCACTACCAGCGACTTCTGGACTTTATTATTCCTGATTTTGTTCACATTCTATATGGCGGACGTATCGTAAAATCAGGGGATAAAACACTGGCCATGGAGCTCGAAAAGCAAGGATACGACTGGATTAAAAAGGAATTCGCCTAAACTGTAGCATCATGATTGAATTACAAAAATATCCGGTTACAGAATCGTTGAAAAAAGCAGCTGAAAAAATCAATAGCAGCGACGGACTGTGGGAAGGCCGTGACAATGCTTTTCATACGTTCCTGTCGACAGGATTTCCGCATAAAAAACTGGAAAAATGGCGCAGCACAGATCTGAGCGACTATCTTAATGCCAGCTATGCATATATCGAAAACACAGAGCCGGTTTCGGATGTCGATATCAATCAGGTTTTTCATTGCACCATTCAGAATTTCGAAACCGCTTTGTTTACTTTGCTGAACGGAGCTTATGTTTACAATACTGCTCCGCTGACAGTCATGGAAAACGGAGTCATTGCAGGCAGTCTGCGTCAGGCATGGCATCAGTTTCCGGAACTGGTCGGGCAATATCTCAACAAACTCACCGAAAACAACCTGAATGGTCTGGTGAGTCTGAATTCGGCGCTTGCAACGGCCGGATTCTTAATCTACATTCCCGACAATGTTGTTTTTGACAAACCGGTTCAGTTGGTAAATCTTGTCAACACCGATCTGAACCCGTTTTTACAGATTCGCAACCTGATCGTAATGGGGAAAAACAGCAAGTTGCAGTTTCTGCAATGCGACGACAGCATCAATGATAAAAACAGTTTTCTCAATATTGTAAACGAGTTCCACATGGCTGAAGGAGCCATTCTTGATCATTACAAACTGCAAAACAAAGACGACAGCGCCGTAATGATAAACACATCGTTCTTCGGTCTGCAGCGCAATGCAAAGCTTTCGACCAATACCATTACGTTCAACGGTGGAACCATCCGCAACGAATCGGTTGTGAATCTTGACGGAGAAGGATCAGAGGCTGAGATTATGGGTTTGTATCTCGTTGACCGTAAACAACATGTCGACAATCAGGTGCTGGTGCGTCACAATGCACCAAACTGCACATCGCAGGAATTGTTCAAAGGGATTCTCGATGACGAAGCAAGTGTTGCATTCAACGGTCATATTATTGTTCAGCCGGGAGCCCAGAAAACAAATGCCTTCCAGAGCAACAAGAATATACTGCTCACTGATAACGCTCAAATATCAACCAAACCATTTCTCGAAATATACGCCGATGATGTGAAATGTTCACACGGAGCGACAGTCGGACAACTGGACGAAGAGGCCATGTTTTATCTGAAACAGCGCGGCATCTGCGATCGCAATGCGAGAATGCTTCTCATGTATGCTTTTGCCGATGAAGTCGTGCGTAAAATCACCGTTGATTCTTTGTATCACCAGACAGCTGAAATGGTTTCACGGCGGCTTAAAGGCGAACTCAGCGTTTGTGATCAGTGCATGCTGCATTGCGGAAGCAAAAATCCGATTCAGTTTGATATTGATGTGACCAAGATTTAGCGCAGTATTCTGCGAATCATCAAGTTCATAAAGTCATCAGGTTTGTAAAGTTGAAAAAGTAAATTGTTTCTGACTTTTTAAACAGCCATTGAAAACAGGTAAGACCTCAAATCTTTCCTTGAAATGTTGAGTTGTTTTCTCAATTGGCATAAAAATTGACTTGCCGGCGCCGATAAAATTTCACATCAATGATTTCCTTAATCGGGATCAACATTTTTTGCTGATTGAAGAAAGTCAAAACCATCATGCAGAGATTGTTGCTGCTTATAATGTTGCAAAATTCGTATCTTGTGCTCTCACAAAAATTAAAGTCAAAACACTCAATAACCTACAAAAACCACCTTCATATGAAAAAAACAATTCTCTTATTTGCTTTTCTACTCATTGCTTCCATAGCAACAAAAGCAACCGATCTTCTGGTGAATGAAACCGGTTCGATGGGAGCATTCACGACCATTACTGCAGCACATGCCGCAGCAGTTGATGGAGACAGGATCATTGTGGAACCAAAAGCCGGCGGTCTGCCTTACATTGAAAGCTTCACGATCAGCAAAAGTGTTCAGATTCTTTGTAATGCAGAGAGCAGCAAATTCGCCGTTCAGGGAAATATCAGTGTCACTCCTGCAACTGTTGAAGAGATCAGCATAATTGGAATGGAACTCACAGGCAATGTTACGTCAACTATCGATGCATCAACAGCCGGCAGAACAATTTTCCGCCTTTTTTATTCAACCCTGACAGGGCACATTGCGTTTGACAACAACAACTATGATGTTACCGTAGCAAACTGCACACTGAACGGATACATAAGTCTCAGATCGGGAAGAGTGATCGGAAATGTGATTTCATCAGACATGTATCATGGAGTTTATGTTGGCGACGAAGCCAGCGGCGGTGCCGTTGCATTGTCTGATACCATTCAGATCATTGGAAACCGGATCACATGCACGGCCAATTCGGCTTATTATCCTATCAACATTGTATCGCAGGATTATTTTTACCAGATCCGGAATAATTTCTTGTATTATACAGGACGGGGAATATTTATATCAGGTTGGACAAGCAATCTCTCGGGAAGTCATGAGATTATCAACAATACACTCAAACGCACTACAACAAGCGCAACCAGTTACGCAATATATGTCAGCGGAATTACTGCCAGCGGTGTTCTGAAAATTTACAATAATCTGCTTGACGGCTATGCCAACGGAACTTCATATGGCATATACCTTACATCAATGAGCAACGGTATTGTATTCATCAGCTACAATTATTTCGACAATGGGTTCAGTTATTACATTGCCGGAGCAACCGACGACGGCACAAACGGTACAAGTGTATCGTTCACGATTGATGCCAGTACCGGACAGCCTACTTCAGGAACCTATGCCAACCTCGGACATCCTGATATGATTTATTACGACCTCGATCTGACCCGCAACGATGTTGGTTGCTACGGAGGTTCATTGTCGGCCCGCAACTTTTTCCCTACGGGTGATGCCAATCATAACCGGGTGTATATGCTGTCCCTGCCCACCAGCGTTTACACCGGAAATGCCATCCGCGTAAAAGCCGAAAGTTTTGATAAATAATGCACAGCATCGTGATTATCAAGCGAATATCATATTTGCCGGGTATTATTCTGCTGCTATGGCTAATTCTGAGCGGGTTGCATGTATCTGCTCAAATTGCTGCGGCCGAATATTTCTGGGATACTGATCCCGGGAATGGCCTGGCTACTCCGATCTATGCTTCCGACGGCAATCTGGACGAAGCCATCGAAACACTCCTGAGCAGCGGTGTAAACCAACCGGCTGTCGGAGTGCACACATTCAATATACGTGTAAAGGATTCCGGGAATTTCTGGGGCCCGGTCTTTACTTCTGTCATAAATATTGAAAACACTATCACTTCTACTGATAAAAAAGTGATTCAGGCCGAATATTTCTGGGATACTGATCCGGGAAACGGCAACGGTACAACCATTCTTGCGCTCGACGGCAACCTGAACGAAGCCATTGAGACAATTTTCAGCAGCGGGGTGAATCAACCGGCTGCAGGAATGCATACATTCAATGTGCGTGTAAAAGACTTCGGGAACTTCTGGGGGCCGGTCTTCACTTCAGTGATCAATGTCGAAAGTGCTGTCACTGCCATCGATAAAAAAGTGATCCAGGCTGAATACTTCTGGGATACTGACCCCGGAAACGGGAACGGGACAACAATTCTTGCGCTCGATGGGAACTTCGACGAAGCCATTGAGACGATTTTCAGCAGCGGTGTTAATCAGCCGGCTGTCGGGATTCACACATTCAATGTACGTGTAAAAGATTTCACGAATTTCTGGGGGCCGGTCTTCACTTCAATAATAAATATTGAAAACACCATCACGTCCACTGATAAAAAAGTGATTCAGGCCGAATATTTCTGGGATACTGATCCGGGAAACGGCAACGGTACAACCATTCTTGCGCTCGACGGCAACCTGAACGAAGCCATTGAGACAATTTTCAGCAGCGGGGTGAATCAACCGGCTGCAGGAATGCATACATTCAATGTGCGTGTAAAAGACTTCGGGAACTTCTGGGGACCGGTCTTTACTTCGGTTATACAAATTGAAAACGCAATAATTGCTTCAGAAAATAAAGTGATTCAGGCCGAATATTTCTGGGATGCTGATCCCGGAAACGGGAACGGTACAACCATTCTTGCGCTCGATGGAAATCTTGACGAAGCTATTGAAACATTGCTCGGAAACAGTGTTTCGACTTCAGGCTTAAACCTCGGAGCTCATACCTTTAATATCCGGGTGAAAGACTATAATTCCTATTGGGGGCCTGTATTCTCCAATGTCGTGGAAATCACTGACTGTATTGCTCCGGCGGTAAATCTCGGTGTTGACAGGTCAATCTGCGACGGACAAAGTGTTACTCTTGATGCAAGCAATCATTTTGCGGCCTATGCCTGGAGTACTGGTGAAACCACACAAACAATCAACCTGACAGCACCCGGTACTTACAGCGTTTCAGCTATTGATACACTTGGTTGTGTCCGGAAAGATACCATTGTGATATTTTCGCAGCAACATGTGGCTCTGGGAAATGATACAACTATCTGCCCTGCAACTTCGCTCATTCTGAACGCCGGAATTTTTGCATCATATGCATGGAGCACTTCGCAGAGCAGCGCATCCATCAGTATAAGTCCGGCCGCGGCAAACAACTATTCCGTAACAGTGACCGATGCAAGCGGATGTCAGTCGGCTGATACCGTATATGTCAATCTTTTCCCGTGGCCCGTTGTCAATCTGGGCAACGACACATCGTTATGCGTGGGCGAAACACTGATGCTCGATGCCGGAACATTTGCCTCCTACATATGGACAGGAGGAAGTAGTTCGCAATATCTGACGGTGTCAGCCACCGGAACTTACGGTGTTACTGTTACCGATGGAAATTCCTGTCATAATTCCGATAACATCGCCGTAACAGTTCATTCGCTACCGGCTCCCGACCTGGGACCCGATCAGGTTATCTGCGACGGGAATCCGCAAATTCTTGATGCAGGTGTCTTTTCCACTTACCTATGGTCTGACATGTCAACCGGACAAACACTCCCGGTTTCTTCACCCGGCAACTATTCGGTAACAGTAACTGACGGAAACGGATGCCACGGATCAGATGCCATACTGGTAACTGCATCGAGCACTGTCAATACTTCTTTGGCATATTCAATTTGTCAGGGGAACTCTTACAACTTCAACGGCAGCATTTTGACAACAGCAGGAATCTACCATGACACACTTGTTTCGGCCGCCGGATGCGACAGTATCGTTGCACTGACACTGACTGTCAATCCACTGCCTGTTGTTGATCTCGGACCCGATACAACTATCTGCATCACGGAATCCATTGTTCTTAATGCCGGCATACACGATTCGTACAACTGGTCAACAGGAGCCACATCGCAATATCTGCTGATCGACTCCACGGGGTATGGAACGGGTGCGCACCTGTTTTCTGTGATTGTCAGTGATGACTTCTGCCAAGCATCTGACGCCATCATAATAACCTTTGATGCATGCGCAGGATTAAACAATAATGAATCAGGTTCAGTTTCATTATACCCGAATCCCGGAAACGGTTTTGTTTATGTAAATCTCGAAAACATACCGGCCGGAAATATTGCATTTATGCTCTATAACCCCGACGGACAGTTGTTGCAAACCTGGGAACGTGATACAGAACCCGGAATTCCGGAGGAAATTGATTTTTCCGATTTGCCGTCAGGCGTGTATTTCCTGAAAATATCAGGACCGGAAATAAACGGTTTCTACAAACTGATCAGCAACAGACTGTAAATTTCGCCTGATTTATCTTTGCAGGGCTGTATTTATCTTTAATGCAGCCCTGCATTTTTTATTTCCTACGGATATCGGCTTCTTTTTCCGCAAGCTTGTTATATTGACCTTTGGAAATATAGATCCTGTGCTGATTTGCTTTCAGTTTAGCATTCACCAGTTTTTCACGCAGGTCGTATCCCCATCCGATGATGGTATTTGCAGACAGATCAAGATCAATGTAATAGCGGAGCTCCTTCTCAAAGATGCTCTCATCAAGGTCTGTCATGATACTACGGATTTGTGGTCAGAACCTGATTGTATTTTGTGGAATTCGCCGGGTCGATGCTTTTGAGAATGTTGACCACTTTGGTTTTTTCAACCATCGGCGCAGGAGTAAAAATACTGACCAGTTCATCCGATTTGGCCAGCATAAACAGACTAATAATAAACAGACCCGGTTTCTGACGATAAGCTTTCTGAATAAGGGTAATACCTTCAGTAATTCCGGACCGGGCTTTCACGGCATCGTCGGCAAACAGATCCATTCCGTTCAGGTGATAAAACATGCTTCCTCTCCTGAAATCCGAATAAGAATTATTGAGTAGATTTTCCACAATCCAATAGCGGTTTTTCTGACTTTCGGCTGCGCGCCAGCCCTTATCTGATGCGCTCTGAGCGGCATTGACAACGCCCTGTGCCTTTTCGAAAAACGGTGTGCCTCCAAGTTCATCAAAAGAGTCGAAATCGAAACCAAGAATAATATATGCGTAAAAAGCAAGAACAGAAGTCAGATTGGAAGTGTATGTGTTTTCAATGTAATCAAGCGGTTGGCCTGAAATATATTTAAATGAAAAATCCTTGTCAAGATAATTGAAAAGCGGAGTGCTGTAAGATGAGTTGTAAACTGGTCTGCGGGCCTGCACCTGAATTGTTCCGGTGAAAGATTCTATATTATCCCAGGTACTTATTGTGAGAAGAATTGAGCATTCGATCTTTTCTTCCATTTTGAATTCATAATTGCTCCACCTGCGGTTGTTCATGAATTCATAAACTGCGGACTGAAGATTTTCAAACACCGTTTTATCGCTTGATTGCACCTGGCTGGAATTCACCTGTACGTTACATATCAGCTCCTGAGCACTGACAGAGGAAATGATCAGCATTAGAAGGATGATTGCGGTTGCTCTCATTTTTTTCTGTTTAAAAAGGTTTCCAGTTCATCTGCAATGACCGCTGCAGCTGCGGTTTTGCTCATTAACGGAAAAACTGCCGGAGTGCCGGTTGATTTTATTAAAGTAATTTTATTGGTGTTATGACCAAATCCGCTTCCTTTGTCGCTGAGCGAGTTTAAAACGATGATATCGGCCTTTTTATTGTTCAGTTTGTCTTTTGCATTCGCAATTTCATTATCAGTTTCCAATGCAAATCCGACCAGAATCTGACCTTTCTTTTTGATCTTTCCAAGCGAAGCAAGTATATCAGGGTTCGGTGTCAACTCAATGGTCAGCGAAGCAGAACCTTTTTTCTTGATTTTTTTTTCTGCCTGATCTGTCGGTCTGAAATCGGCAACAGCAGCAGCCATCACAGCAGCGTTGCAATCTTTGAAAGCCGCAATACAGGCATCATACATCTGCTGTGCGCTTTCGACAAAAATGGTTTTTACTCCCGGATGAGGCTGCAGAGCAACCGGACCAGAAACAAGGACAACTTCAGCGCCCCTGTCGGCCAATGTTGATGCAATCGCATAACCCATTTTACCGGAGCTGAAATTGCCGATGTAACGAACCGGATCAATCCGCTCAAATGTCGGACCGGCAGTTACGAGAATCTTTTTCCCATCAAGTGAATGACCCGGGGATTTGCACAAAACTGCATCAACAATTTCCTGCGGTTCCGACATACGTCCTGCGCCTTTATAGCCACATGCCAGATCGCCTTCATCGGGACCTATAAACGTATGGCCGAGAGATCTGAGATAAGACACGTTTTTCTGAACAACCGGAGACTGCCACATCTTTGTATTCATGGCCGGAGCAATAAACACCGGACCGTTGAATGCCATGAATGTGGTAGAAAGCGCATCATCGGCAATCCCTGAGGCAAATTTTCCAATAATATTGCCTGTGGCCGGAGCCACAATCATAATGTCAGCGTTGTCAGTAATAGAAATATGTTCAGTCGAGTAATTCCTGTCTTTGGGAAAAACATCAAGATATACCGGGTTTTCAGACAGGGTTTCCAAAACAGGAAGTGTAACAAATTCAAGCGCATTGCGAGTACAGACAACCTGTACCGAAGCCCCTTTCTGCTTCAGCAGGCGGATTATGTACGGAGCCTTGTAGGCTGCAATTCCGCCTGAAATACCCAGTATGACCCGGAAATTTTTCAAGCAGGACTAGTTTTCCTGATGCCCGCGGCGGTGATAAACTTTTCTCTGCTGAAATTCATGCAGAGCAATGAGTGTTGGTTTTGGCAAAGCTTCATACATTTTTGCCAGTTCAATCTGTTCTCGGTTTTCAAAAACCTCTTCAAGATTGTCCATCGATGTAACAAACTGTTCAGATTCGCGCTGCAGATCTTCCTTGATGTCCATCGAAATCTGATTTGCCCGCTTTGCAATGATCATGATGCTTTCGTAAATACTGCCGGTCTCGTTTTCGAGTTCGCGCAGATTGCGGGTTACAGCGGTGGTGTCAATCTTCAGTTTCTTGTAATCCATATATTATTTCAGTTTACTGATTTGCACGTTGATTTTGGTATTAATGACCTCGGCATCCTTGCGGAATGTGGTTTCAGGATACTGAGTCAAAAGGGTGTTGTATGCTTTTGAAGCCGTTTCGAAACGTTCTTTTTTCTTTGAGTCAATACTTCCGGCCGCATAATAATACTCGGATTTCAGGATATAAAACAACGCCTGTTCTTTGTATTTTGTTGCCGGATACTCTTTCAGGAGATTATTGAAACTAACAACTGCAGCCTGGTATTCTTCAATTTTGTAATACAGCACTGCCGTATTGAAATCCTTGGTTTCCAGTTTCAGCCAAAGTTCATCCATGAGCTCGTTGCACTGTTTTACTTTTTCGCTTTTTGGGTATTTATTCACAAAAAGCTGGAATTCCGACAGGGCATCTTTTGTAGAGGTCTGATCAAGTGGGGAATCCGCTGATTGAAGATATTGACAGTAAGCCGCCATAAAAAGAGACTCCTCAGCATATTTGCTGTTTGGAAGCGTTTTGGCCAGGTTTTTAAAATAATAGGCAGCTGCCAGGTATTGTTCCTGCTGATAATTGCACCAGCAATAACGGTAATATGCCTCCTCAAACTGAGGAAGCCCGCGCAATTCTACAATTAACTGATCAAGCAACTGCAGTGCCTTGAAGTAGTTTTTCTCATCGTAATACTGATTCGCTGCTTCAAGACGGGCCTGAGTGGTACCTTCCTTAAGCAGCTTGTCATACTCGCTGCAGGATACCGCCGTGAGAATGAGAGAAATAAGAACAATTTTCCGCCAAAATTTCATGAGTGCAAAATTAATAAAAATCAGTGAATTAACGGCACTTGCATTAAACTATTGTGCAATCAGGGTATGTTAACCCTTTCTTTTCCCGAAAAAATCAAAATTATTCTGAATTTCCAGCTCTTTTATGGCCAGATGATAAACAGATAAAGCACATAAAGTCCCAGAAGCAAAGCTCCTTCAGCCCGGCGGATGGTCGAACCGGAATACGCCAGCGGGAAAAGCAATACGGCCGCCCCGGTCATGAAAAGCAGATCAGTCAGGCTGATGCCGCTGTTGGCAGCAGGATAAGCGCTGATGGAAAAGCCGGCAATTACCAGAATGTTGAAAATATTTGATCCTACAATATTGCCGACTGCAATATCCGTTTGCTTCCTCATGGCAGCAATAGCAGAAGTGGCCAGCTCGGGAAGACCTGTGCCGATACTGACTACCGTCAGACCAATCATTGTTTCGCTCACATTCATCAGTCGGGCAATATCGACAGCCCCCAGAACCAGTAAACGGGAGCCAACTGTGAGTAGAGCCAGACCTACAACAACCAGAAATACGAAAAACCATTTCTGACTGCTCGAAAAACGCGTTCCGGGCTTCCCTCCCCCATTTGCTTTCAGCAACTGCCGGTCTTTTCTGATATTGAAAAACATCCATCCGGCATAAAGTACCAGACAACCAAGCAGGACGAAACCTTCCCAACTGTGCAACTCAGGATTGATCAGTATCCACATCAACAGAGATGAGAAAACAATGAGCAACGGAATATCGGAGCGGATGATCTTTTTTTCAACAAACACCGGACTCACAACAGCTGTTAATCCAAGAATCAGCAGAATGTTCATAATGTTTGACCCAACCACATTTCCCAGGGCCATTCCTGTCTGTCCCTGAGATGATGCAGTAATTGTGACAATCAGTTCCGGAGAACTTGTTCCGAATGCAACAATTGTCAGCCCGATGACCAACTGTGGAATGCCAAAAGCTTCAGCAAGTTTTGCACTGCCGGAAACCAGCCATTGTGCTCCCAAATACAACAATACCAGCGAGAGAACAATAAAAACAATATCCATCAGCATACGGACAACAATTTATTTCAGTCACACCGAAATATTCTATAGCTCTTTCAGCGTCTTATCAAGTACAGCAATCTTCGACAGGGCATCCTGCTCTTTCTTCCGCTCGTTTTCGATCACCTGCGCCGGCGCACCACTGACAAATTTTTCGTTCGACAGCTTTTTGCGCACACTTTCAAGAAATCCCCGGGTGTAATCCAATTCCTTCTGTAGTTTTTCCTTTTCTGCTTCAGTGTCAAGATCTGCACTTACAGGGAATGTCAACTCTTCGGTACGAACAAGAACCGTGAAAGATTTTTCAGGCTTTTCGCTCAGCTTTTCAAAATGGTTCAGGTTTCCAAGCTTAACGATTACAGGAGTGTATCGCTGCATGGTGTCGGCATGCTGAACCGGAGTGTAGAAAACATCGAGCAGGTCTTTCATCCCGATTCCCTTGTCGTTGCGGTACGCTCTGACAGCCATGATTGTCTCCTGCACCACTTCGAATCCGGCAATCAGCTTTTCATCGTGATTGAAATCGGAAGGCATCGGCTGAATCATGATGGATTCCTTTTCGCCGCGCTGCTTCATGGTCTGCCAGATTTCTTCGGTCAGGAACGGCATGAACGGATGCAGCATGCGCATGAGCTGATCGAAATATTCCATGGTTTCGGCAAAGGTCTTTCCATCGATCGGCTGACCATATGCGGGTTTGATAAGTTCGAGATACCACGAGCAGAAATCGTCCCACACTAACTTGTAGGCCGACATCAATGCATCGGAAATTCGGAAATCGACAAACTGCTCATCAATCTGCTTCAGGGTCTGACGCAAACGATGTCCGAACCATTCGGTTGAAAGCGCTGCTGAAGCGGGCTGCGACAATTGCTCATCAACCTGCCAGCCACTGATCAGACGGAATGCGTTCCAGATTTTATTTGCGAAATTTCGTCCCTGCTCGCACAGAGAATCGTCGTACAATAAATCATTCCCTGCAGGAGAACTGAACATCATTCCCACGCGGACACCATCAGCTCCGAATTTCTGCATCAGCTCAATCGGATCGGGACTGTTGCCGAGCGATTTGCTCATCTTGCGTCCCTGCTTGTCGCGCACGATGCCGGTGAAATACACATTGCTGAAAGGAATTTCTTTGCGGTATTCAAGTCCGGCCATGACCATGCGTGCCACCCAGAAAAACATGATTTCAGGAGCCGTGATCAGATCGTTGGTCGGGTAATAATATTTAATATCCTTGTTATCCGGCTCCATGATTCCGTTGAAAACGCTGATGGGCCAGAGCCAGCTGCTGAACCAGGTATCGAGTACATCATCGTCCTGTTTCAGATCAGACAGTTTCAGTGCAGGATTGATCTGCTGCGCTTTTTCAAGAGCTTCGTTTTCATTCAGAGCAACGACCACTTTGCCATCTGGCAGATACCATGCGGGAATGCGCTGTCCCCACCAGAGCTGGCGCGAGATGCACCAGTCACGCACATTTTCCATCCAGTGGCGATAAGTGTTTTTGAACTTGGCCGGATGAAACTGCACCTGATCGTTCATTACCGCATCCAGCGCGGGTTTTGCGATGTCGCTCATTTTCATGAACCATTGCTCGCTGAGCCGCGGTTCGATGGCAACATCGGTGCGTTCGCTGTATCCGACTTTGTTTACGTAATCTTCAATCTTCTCGACATTGCCGGCTTCTTCGAGCATCGGCATGATCTTTTTGCGGGCTGCAAAACGGTCTTCTCCGATCAGCAACTGTGCTTTTTCATTCAGCTTTCCATCGGGAGTGAGAATGTCTATCACTTCGAGACCGAATTTCTGTCCGATGGTGTAGTCGTTGATATCGTGTGCAGGCGTGATTTTAAGACATCCGGTACCGAATTCCATGTCGACATATTCATCGGTAATCACCGGAATCACGCGGTTGATGAGAGGTACAAGCACTTTCTTACCATGCAGATGTTTGAAACGTTCATCGTTCGGATTCACGCAAACCGCAGTATCAGCCAGAATTGTCTCGGGACGTGTGGTGGCAATCACCAGATATTCCTTGCTGTTTTCGAGAAAATAGCGCAGGTAATACAACTTTGCATTCTGTTCCTTGTAAATTACTTCCTCGTCGCTGACGGCTGTGAGTGCGCTCGGGTCCCAGTTCACCATGCGGTGGCCTTTGTAGATGAGGCCTTTATCGTAGAAATCAACAAAAACTTTGATGACCGAATCGTACAGATTTTTATCCATCGTAAAAGCGGTGCGGTCCCAGTCGCAGGAAGCGCCCAGCTTTTTGAGCTGTTCGAGAATAATGCCGCCATGTTTTTCCTTCCATACCCAGGCATGTTTCAGGAATTCGTCGCGCGACAGCGATTTTTTGTCAATGCCTTCGGCTTTGAGTTTTCCAACCACTTTGGCTTCGGTGGCAATCGATGCGTGATCGGTACCGGGAACCCAGCAGGCGTTGAAGCCTTTCATGCGGGCGCGGCGCACCAGCACATCCTGCAGCGTGTTGTTGAG
>VSSQ01000942.1_pt1 | contig 13227 bp, 17 predicted proteins | sample 4763081 | NCBI WGS metagenome assembly VSSQ01 (sample SAMN12137344, study PRJNA551015) | bioreactor metagenome | isolation source: SDC9 anaerobic chlorinated ethene degrading culture | place: USA: Knoxville, Tennesee | collected 2015-01-01
TGCTTTTTTCGGAAAAGGAAACAGCAAAAAGTCCACCCTCACGTTCCTGAAGATCATTATCCTCCTGGCACTTGTAATGGAAGAAAAGGAGATTGCCCTGGCTGCACTGGGTGTAATTGTGACCCTCAGTCAGCGCCCGCCTCCGGACACCCCGGTGCCTCCGAGCAATACGGAGCCGCCAACCTGCTTGGCTGGTACCTGATCGCAGTTGCCGGAACCAGTTACCTGTATAAGTTGCTGGTTTAAGATAATAAATGGCCGGGATATGTAATATAATAAGGTTCGCGCAACGCGCAAATAGTTTAATAAATGAATTATCCAAATTAAACGGTCTGTTTCGCAACATTGTATAATTAGTTGCGAAATGGACGGCTAATCATTATCTTTGTAACGGAAATTTAAAGTGTTCACCGGTTTTTGGAGATGCCGGTTGTTTTATAGAGAGAAAGTCCGGCCCGTGAGAGTCGGACTTTTTGCATAATTATTCATAACATTGTGTGATTAACGTAAAAAGATGTGGATATTAATTACTAATTTTATAGACATCGACATATTTAATTATGAATACTAAAGAAAGGGAGCGGATAGCTTCTATCGTTTAGCAGATCTGAACCTATCTTGAAGTTCAGATATAGCTATCAATAGTTTTTCAAACGAAGGTTTCTTTCCGTAAATCATAGATTCCTTCATTGCTTCATAATCAACCTTCCATACGTCAAGTATATCTTCTCTTGGAACAAGTTGCAATCTCCTGCGTACATCTGGCGTATAGTCCATTTCCATAACAGAAGTGTAAATCTCTCGGTGATGGCGAATGGATTCCCACAATACGTCATCTTTAACAGCATCCTTGGCAAAGTCTTTATTCATCATCACGTACAGATCATACAGATGGCGACTTTTACGTTCAGCCTTCATGCCATGGCCAGGAATAGAAAATAGCTCATGAAGCAAGAAAGCCTTCTCAAGGAATGTCTTTGCGAGAATAGCTGTGTAAATGGCACTATCTTCTAATGGGGCAATAGGGAGGCTTTCTGCGATGATGCTCTTGATATGTATTGCCTCAGTTGGTTCAATTAACGAACGCGCACTCACTTCCAATACAATATCAGGACGAAGATATCCAAGCCCCTCTTCAAAGACAGACTTATAGCGAAGATAAACTTGTCGTGGCTCAGGATAGGTGTTGTCGCCTTCTCCGTTAGGTTGAGCCTCGACGGTAATAAACGAATGTAGTCCCAGTTGCTCCAGTTTTTCACAAATCATCGGGGTTAGCTGATCGAGAACGAAGAGCGACGATGCCTTGCGTAATTTCTTGATTTGTTTTTTCGTAAGATCGCCCTCTTGAGCACCAAGAAATACTGGATCAACCGCAAGGTCAATATCCTCAGAGAATCGTTCGATGAGTTTCCATCCTTTGCTTAGGCTTGTGCCGCCTTTGAAAACCAGGTGTCTGGCAATCGGCAATGAGAATAAGGACTGTAAAATGGCTGTTACCCAGAAGTCCTTCTCTATAACCTGAGAAGGTAATCCAACTTTATGTGCAATTGATTCAAAGACACTTTTGCGCTGTGAGTCTGATAACACGAGAAACTTATTCATATAGACTAATTATTAGTTCCCTTACCTTCGATGTCATTAGTTTGAGGTCTGCCACCTGAAGACGAGGGTTTTCATTTAGTTTTGTCTTGATAATCGATATTTGTTCTTCCGTCAGGTTTTCCACTTTCCAGTCTTTTAAGGCTGTTGTCAGGAGGAGTGCCAGCTGACTACGAATGGCAAAATACCTGGGAGAAGAATGCTTGAACTTAATGCTTTTGCCCTCACCAATATTTATGGTGCGTGATACTCCATTGGTAAGGTAGACAACATTCATCGGTATCTGCTGAGTAAGTCCAAGTTGATATTGCGCATAGAGGCCTGTTGGTGCAATCTTGGCGCCATCTCGTTTAGCCATAGCCCCTGCAATATCTTCAAGCGACGGAGGCACAGGACCAAGTCCATACACCTTCTCAATCTTAGGGTAGCAATAGATACCGCGTGCAGCACGAAGCATCAGACCTTTTTCGGTTAATCGTTCTAGTGCTTTATTGACTGCATTCCGATTTCCATAAGAAACGAAGTCACTTACAAAGAATATTGAACCACGCCCGCACTTCTTTGCTTTGATAAGTATCATGTTTTCAATAGTTTCAACCATAACATAAACGGTTTCTTGTCGCGAAATAATATGTTTTTTACGACTGGAAATATACTGATTATTTTCTAAAGTGCAATCAAAAGTACAAGAAAACTGCGTTATTCATGCAATGATTTACAATGGAATTAGTGTAATTGGCGGATATGATACTGTAACGTTGGAGTCTTTAGTTGCGAATGGACATAAAAAAGAGTGTAATCTGCGGTTGCTGATTACACTCTTTTGTTTGCCTGCTGGCTCTCTTGGGTGGAGCTGGAGAGACTACATATATTAGTATAGTTAAATACCTTTAATTATCAATAGTATTGATTTACAGTGCTTTTATTTGTTTTGATATAACTTTAAATATCATTAATATTATTTGCATATCGCAAAAATGGTACCTATATTTGTAATGTGGTACCAAAAGCAATCTATATGAAAATCAAATTCAAAACTCTTTTTTTTCCTGATGCAGGAGGTCGTTTACGTATGCGAGTACGTTACTCGGGGAATGTTGTACACTTCAACGTTGGATACACTATTGATAAATCTAAATGGAACGGAGGCGATGTTCAGCGATGTAAAAATGGAACATCTCATAATGGGACAACAGCTTCAGAAATAAACAGAACACTACAAAGGTTTGAAAATCAAATATCGGACTTATTCAAACAATACGAGGTAAAAGATCAGCTCCCAACGCTTGAACAAGTTAGGACAGCTTTCAACGTTGCTGAGGGACGAATAGAGGAGAAAGAAACAAGAAAGTCATTGTTTCATTACCTCGATCTTTTCATTGAAACGGAGAGCAAGGATAAAAGCTGGACAGCCGGCACCACAAAGAAATTTACTACGTTAAAGAATCACTTGAAAGATTTTTCTTCTGAGTTGTATTTTGAAAGCTTCACGAAAGAAACGCTAAAGGCTTATACAGACTTCCTGATCGATGATTGCAACTTTCGCAATACAACAGCCAGGAAGAATATAAAGCTTCTTAAATGGTTCCTTAGATGGGGTTTTGCTGAGGCTTATAATACTGAGAATGCTTTCCTTACTTTTGATCCTAAATTTAAAGAAGTTTCAGACACTCAGATAATATTTCTTACCTGGGACGAACTAATGAAGGTCCATAACTACAATGTTCCGGATAAATATATTCATTTGGATAAAGTGAAAGATTGTTTTCTTTTTTCCTGTTTCACTGGTCTTAGACATTCTGATGTTTTCGCGTTGAGGCGGTGCGATGTCAAGGAAGACTATATTACTTTGGTAACCGTTAAAACAAATGATACATTAAGCATCCCCCTAAACAAGTATTCTAAAAGCATTCTTGATAAATATAAAGACTTTCCTTTAGATGGTAAAGCGCTGCCATGTATAACTAACCAGAAAAGTAATGAATATCTGAAGGATCTGATGAAGCTTGTTGGGATAGATGATCCAATTACTAAGAAATGGTACAGGGGGCCAGAACTACTAACAGAAACACTCCCAAAATATTCTTTAATTGCCACACATACGGGGAGACGTACTTTCATTTCTAATGCCATAATGATGGGCATCCCCCCGGAAACGGTAATGAAATTTACCGGGCATAAGGACTACAAATCAATGCAGCCTTATATCGCAATAGCAGATTTGGCAAAGCGTGAAGCGATGAATATTTTCGATAATAAGTAAAAAACAATATGAATTTAATCAAGGAGGGTAGAAATGTCCTCCTTTTTTTATGCTTTTTACCCTCAAAAACTAACAACTGCTCAGTTGTGTGTTTAATCAGTAGTAATCTTAGATAAACAAATATATAAATCAATACCTTTGAGTAATGAACAAAATAATCAATTTTAAATAGTTTATCATGGACAAAGAAAAGAATTATGTGTACGGTCTATCAGGGATTATGCAGTTATTTGGTTGCAGCCGTATGACCGCTTGCAGAATTAAGGCATCTGGCAAGCTTGACAATGCAATGTACCAAATTGGTAGAAAAATAATTATCGATGTGGATAAGGCAATGGAGATTGCAAGCCTATCGAAAAGTAAAAAATAAAGAAAAGCCAGGTGAACGTCCTGGCTATATCTTTAGGTAAAAAGAAGATAATTTGATGATGCAAATATATCTGTTTATCTTCTGATTTCCAAATATTTATGAATGTTTTTTTAATAAACAAGAAGATAATATGACTAAAAAAAGTTTTGTTCTATATAATGACAATTACGAACCAATAGAGTCTCTTTCTCAGGAAGAAAAAGGAGATCTATTAGATGCTATTTTTTTGTATCATATCAACGGAGCTGAACCAAATATTGAAAATAAGGTAGTAAGAATGGCATTTTTATTTTTTCGTTCTCAATTTGAACGTGATAATCAGAAGTATAGTAAAGTAGTTGAACGAAATAAAATAAACGGGAATAAAGGAGGTAGACCAAAAAAAGAAACCCAAGATAACCCAAATAACCCAGTGGGTTTTTTAGAACCCAAAAAACCCGATAATGATAATGATAATGATAGTGATAATGATAATGATAAAATAAAGAATAATATTTCTGAATCAAAAATAGATTCAGAAAACCAGCCAAAAACTGATTTCGATAAATTCAATTGCTGGATTAAGGAAAATACACCCCACATATTGAAGATCAAAAATCAAATTAGCGAAGTTCAATATAATAAATTAAAAGAAAAGTATAGTCATACGCAAATAGAAAATGTCCTAATAGCACTGGGAAATTACAAAGAAGCTCCCAAGAAATATGTAAGTGTTTATTTTACGTTTCTCAAGTGGGCAGAAAAAGAGTTCCAAGGAAGCCAAGAGGTTTCAAGAACAAGGAAGAAGTTAGTATAAATCATAAAATTATTAAATCATGGAAACAAAAATTATTTCAGAAGATCCGATTTGGAGAAACTCGCTAGCATTACACGAGCGAGCAGTAAGCCAAATACAGTTTGTCGTAAACGACCTTACCGATTTGGGCCTTAAGGTAACAATCGAGGATTTGAAAGACCTAATCAATAATGGTAGTGCACTTTCTGATCAGGTATCCGAAGTTGTGGCAAAAACATCTCTAATTCATAAACTCATTAGCGCAAGGTCTCGATATATCGCAGAAAACACAGATGCCCTTTTGAGAGCCATTTCAGACGCGAAAGAGAGCCTGGAAAAAATTCTTAAGCTGAATTCAATGAATCCGCTCAGTATAGATGCTTTTGCGGTTGAAAAATCAATTGTAGCGGTATCTGAGGCGTGGAAAGAAGAGTTGAGGGAGTCTTATATAGTCCGGGAAACAGAAGCGCGCCAGAAGGCCCAAAAATTGATTGAGAATGTTGAATCCGCCATCAGGGAAATCAATGATTTTGTGAAAGATAACCCGAATTTCGGAAAAGGAATAACCATCTATTCGGATGACAGGCGAAGTCTCTGTTATTTGGACGAAGCAGGAAAACTAGTTATTTGCAAACAAGAACTACAACTAATTAATTAATATATGAACGAAGCAAGAAAAACAGTCGAGCAATACAAGGAACAGCTCAAATGCAATCCGGTTAAAAGAATGTTGCTAGAAAGCGAAAGAAAACTACCCGAGAACATCAGTAATCTCCCTATTATTGAACGTTGGCACGAAGAAGCGAAAGCGTTTGACGAAGTGATAGCAAAGGAAGCCGGGGTAACCCTCACAGATTCAGAAGAATGGAATCAAATCGGTGGAAAAGAACAGGCTGAGAGATGGGCATCGAAATTGCCTGATATGTAAATATAAGATATCTAAATTATCTGAAGTCCTCACATGCGTGCGATTGCTCAATTTTCTCAAGTCCTCACACGCGTTAAAGATGAAGATATCTAAATTATCTAAAGCAATAAAAAAGGAGAACAATAAATGAAAGAATTTAAAAGCATATTCATTGGGGGACGGGGTTATACAGTCCCGTCCCCCACAATTGAACAAACAAAGGCTGTAATTGAAGCTCTGAAGTGCATCAATGCTGAAAACATTGATCAGGTGCCCGATGCAGCCGAGAAGCTTTGTAAGGCGATTTCAGTAGCTATCTATCGGAATCCGGCTAAAGCCTTTATGCTCAGATATCGGCTTAAGAGATTGGCAACGTTGACCGAATTGCTTGAAGCCTTAAACATCGTTTTAAGCCTTATTCCGGTCAGCGAATTTTTAACAACGTCTGATATCCTCGATAAATTAAATAAATTATGAACGAAGCAGCAAAGTTAGTATGTGAAGCACTCCTTGGGACAAGACACAAAGTAGTTGTTTTAGGTGGCCTTAAATTTAAGATATACAGTCCAGCTATTGGCAAAATTGCAAAAGTTTTTAAGGCTGATTATTCAGTTGAAGAAAACTTAACCATGATTTCAGCAATGGCAGAAATGCCGGAAAAGCTTGATGATATTGCAAAAAGCCTTTCGATTGTAATAAAAGGTTTGAGCCTCCCTATTTATTGGTGGATCAAGTACCGGGCAACCGGGAGAGAAGTTATGCAAGCAGTCGAGGCATTTAATCGCCTTATCACGGGCGATGATTTTGCAACGTACTGCAAGCTTGATAAGGAACGAATGGAAACAACCGCAAACGTAATAGGGCAAAAGACATTACTAGGTGCGGTGGCTACCTTTATGGAGAATTTGCACCTCAGCTATAATGAGGTAGTTTATGAAGTTCCCTATGAAAATTTATTACTGATGTCAGCCGATAAACTCCGGGTTGCTCAGGGTGACGTTGTTCGGGAAAAGACTGGTAAAGATATGTTAAAGAAAAAAACTAAACAAGATGGCAGGGATATACTTTAAAGTACAGGCGGATTTTGAGAAAATCATCAAACTCCGCAAAGAAATATTAGGTTTAACGGGCGAATTAGAGAAGCTGGATAAGGTTTCCGCTCCGCGGGAGTTTAAAGCGTTGGAAGCACAGATACGTGCTAACACTTTGGAAATGGAGAAGCTAAGCAGATCACTAGCTGAGAATCAATCGAAGCTTAGATCAACCGGCTCAGAAGCTGATGAATTGACCGGCTCATTAGGAAATGTGAAAAACGCTGCCATGCTTGCTCTAACGGCTCTGGGCGGTGGAAATTTACTAAATGACGTGGTGCGTGTAAGAGGTGAATTCCAACAGCTAGAGATATCTCTAGAAACCATATTAAGCAATAAGGAAAAAGCAGATAAGCTGATGGCTGAAGTCGTTGAGTTTGCGGCTAAGACTCCCTTTAACCTTGCAGACGTTGCAACCGGTACAAAGCAACTTCTAGCATATGGAAGCCAGGCAAGCAATGTTATTGATGAATTAAAAATGATTGGGGATGTGGCCTCCGGGACCAGTCAGCCTATTGGTGATTTGATTTATCTGTACGGTACGCTTCAGACGCAGGGCCGAGCCTTTGCTATGGATATCAGACAATTTACCGGACGTGGTGTTCCAATGCTTGAAGAATTAAGTAAAGTACTTCATGTATCAACATCAGAGGTCAACGATATGGTAAGTTCCGGGAAAGTTGGATTTCCACAAATTCAGGAGGCTTTTAAAAATATGACTTCTGAAGGAGGAAAGTTCTTTAATCTTACTTCAAGAAATGCCGAATCATTGACCGGATTACTCTCCAATATGCAGGACGCATGGCAAAGTGTGTTAAACAACGAAGGCAAGAAGTCACAAGGTCTACTCTCATCCGGAATCAAGGGAGTAACTGAAGAATTGCAAGATTACGAAAAATACCTGAATGTCCTAAAGGCCCTAATTGCGGCATATGGAACATACAAAGGAATTGTGATGGCTACATACGTTATCCAGAAAGCCTCTCTGGCCCTTGATGCGGCTAAAGCATTCAACGCTACCACAGCAGCATTGACACGAACCACGCAGGCGCAAATCCTCCTAAACAAGGCATTAGGAGCCAATCCTTACGCAAAATTAGCAGGTCTTGTTATGCTGGCCGCCTCAGCGTTGTATTTATTCAACCAACGAACCGATGATACTGCAAATCTTAGCAAGAAAACTGCCGAGTCAATTGCAAGTGAAAAGGCAGAATTACAGGTATTGCTAGGCATAGCGAAAAACGAAAACTCGCTAAAAGGAGATCGGCTTGATGCAATTAAGAAGCTCAACCAGATCAGTCCGGAATATCTGGGTAATCTTTCCCTTGAGAACATTGCTACACAAGATGCAGCCAAATCAATCGATGACTACACTAAAGCATTAGAGAAGAACGCTAAGATGAAGGCCGCACAGGATCTTATTTCCGAAAAACAAAGAAAGGTTCTCGAGAATGATACAAAAATTGCTGAGGTGCAATCTTTTTATGACAAGACTCCTGCAGGATCCGAAAGCCGGGGAGTCTATGGTGGAAAAATAGGCCGTTTACAGGCTGAAAACAAGCAGCTCCAGATAGAGATTGATAAAATACTCAAGCTTACACAGGAAGGCTCTGTGGATACCAAGAAAGAGACGGTTCTGTCTAATATCACAGATGAAACAAAGAATGCAGTTGCTAACCTTTCAAAACTTAAGAAAGAACTTTCCGATCTTCGTTCCGGAAAAGCACCTAGCGAAAACTATAAGAAAGCGATTGAGGACAAAAAAACCGAAATTGAATCCGCGGAGAAAACCCTTGAGCTTCTAACCGGTAAAAAGACATCCAAAAACACAGATTCTAATAAGTTTGTCCTGGATTCCGACACAAAGCTAATTGCCGCCCGTATCGCTTTAATGGAGGAAGGAGCTGAGAAGATGATTGCACAGGCAAAGGTTAACCATAGAGAATCACTTGATCAGATTGATAAAGAGGAAAAGGAAAAGCTTGATAAATACAAGGAATACATTGAGAAGGGCGGTTCTCCAATCAAGGGAGCTGAGGAGCAGATAAAAAGCACTGCATCCGGATTGCGTGAAGCGGCTGCACAACAGGAAGCCAAAGATATTGCAGATATCCAAAAGAAAGAGGCTGAAACCACCGCTTTACTCTGGAAGGAAACCTCCAGCCGGTTTGCATCTGAGCTAGATAAACAGCTTGCAGAACTTGATACTTATTATGCTGAGGCAATCAAGAAAGCAAAAGACAATCAGTCCCTTATTGAACAGCTAAACAAGAATAAAACCAAAGATCAAAATATTGCCCGGTTGAATAACCAGCTTTACGCAGTCGGTTTTAATGAGGAAATAAGCCTGAATAAGAACGAATCATCTAATACAGGTATGTATGAGCTCCTTGAACGTGAAAAGACCTCTATCATGAAGAAATACGCACTGGAGCGTATATCAATCCTTAGACAGATGGGAACTGAGCAGGCAAACGCAGATGCGGATGTACTTCAAAGTCTTGTAGGAAAGTATGACTCAATTCTATCTAAGGCGAAACCCATTAAATCACTAGTAGATGAAAAGGTTTTCAAAGCAGTTCAAAATCATTTTGTCAAGTTAGGCAACAGCGAAAAAGAAGCCTCAGAGAAAACGGAAAACTTCTTTCAAAAGTTTACAGATGGAGGAGCAACAGCAGCCGATGCAGTAGGGCTTCTTCAGGGAGCTTTTGGCGGTTTGTCCGAAGAAGCCGATATGGCTATGGAAGCCGCGTCAAATATTGCACAGGGATTTGCAACGGGGGGACCAGTTGGAGGTATCATAGCTGCAGGACAGGAAGCATTGAAGCTGACAGTCAAACTTATCACAGCACGAAAAGAAATTGATAAGTCTATGATTGAGGGTTACAAGGCTTATATTGAGGTTATTGATCAGCTTATTGATAGACAGGTTGAGTCACTTGAGACGCTAGGAGGAGCTGAATTTACAGCAACAATAAAGAAGGTTCTCGCTAATATTCGGTCGGAAATAGGTAGAAATCGTGAAATGTTATTTGAAGCTCAGAAAGCCGGTTCCGGTATGTTTTCTCATAGTGATGGCTATAAAGCAAACAAGATTTTATCTGATAATCTTAAACTTCTGAAAGAATCCGGGATTGCAAAAACAGACCTGAATAAGATGAACAGTGATGAGCTGATCAAGCTCCGGGATATTGCTGATGTCTGGTCTAAGCTACCTGGAGAAATCCGAGCGTATATTGATGATCTCGCAGCATCAAAAGACAAACTAAAAGAGCTAAACGAACAGCTACAGGACATGCTGTTAGGCTTTGATACGTCCAGTATTTCGGATGCTATCGTGGAAAGCTTTACAGATCCTCAGATTGATAATGCGATGGCTGATTTGTCCGGTAAAATAGATGATTTTATATCTGGGATCATGAAGAACCTTTTAGCGAATCTTCTGCTTGCAACTCCAATCAAAGCAGCTATCAATCAACTCATGAAAGGTCTGGCCGTTTACGATAAAGACGGGAATATAACCGGATTCAAGAATGTTTCTGATATTGAAAAGGGTGTACTTTCCAACTTTAAAAACACGATAGAAAGTTTGTCGCAAGGGTTCGGGGAAACGTGGAAAAGTTTGTCATCTGAACTATTGAATGCAGGCATAGATATCAACTCTCAAGGATCTTCATCTCAAAGTGCCAGCTCTAAAGGCTTTCAGTCCATGAGTCAAGATACAGGGAGTGAGTTAAACGGACGCTTTACCGCCCTTCAAATGTCTGGGGAAATTATCAGCAAGCAGGCTGAGTCTCAAACAGGATTGCTTAATTCTTTAGATATGAACGTTAAGGAAATTAAAGATGCTTCTTTTGAATTGAGGGACCTCCATATGCAAAGTGTTGTACATCTTGCAGCAATCAATAAAAGTACATCTGTACTCCCAGAAATGGCAGATGATATAAAGAAGGTTGTAAGAAATACAGAGAATTTATAATACTGAACCATGACTCAAGACGAATACAAAAACATATTATTCCCCAAAGGGGGGGATGGTGAAAAGCTCAGGAAACTAGGCATTCAGTCTCCGGACCTGACTAATATGCAGAAATGGAGTCCTAAGCAATCAACTGTTTTTTATTTCAGAACGAAAGAGAAAATGGATAGTTTCAAGAAACGATATAAATTTTTGAACATGTAAAATAATCGGGGTTGAGAGAGCAACCCCTTTAAAATCCATAAAACTAGTCTTTTACTTCATCATTATTCAGCTTCTTTTCAAGCATCTTTCTGATTTTGGAAATATCAGATGTCATGCCCCACCATCTCCAAAGAAAAATAACAGCAATTACCACTGTTATTATTGCATACCATTGTTCTTCTGTACTCATAATGTATTTATTTAACGGTTATATTCAGCTTTGTGCCACATTTGGGGCAGGTTATAGCACTTTTACCACTATCAAACAATTCTGTAACATCTACTTCTAAAGCATCTGCTATACGCTCTAATACCTCAACAGAAGGATTGCCATTGATATGTTGGCTTAATCCAACTCTAGTAATCCCCATTTTTTCAGCAAGTGCATTAACAGATGTACCTTTCTCTTTGATGATTTCTTTAATTCTGAGTGCCATATAGTTCTTTTTTTACAAAAATACGTCAATAATCCTATGTAAAGTGATAGCTATTCATAAAGTATGTTAAAGTAAAGCTAAAAGTTTCTCAAATGCTTGTTTATGTAAAGTGATAGGTTTACATTTGCATCAAACAATAAAACAAAGCATCATGAAAGCAACATTCAACAAATCAAGAATAATGAAATCAGCCTGGGCAATGTTCAAGGCAGGTAAATCATATCGCAGACATGTATTTACGTTTGGTGAGTGTTTGAAGGCTGCATGGGCTGATGAGAGACAAAAAGTTGTGAAGATGGATAAACTTTACCAGTTGAGAGAGAACATGCCTGTAAGGTCCTCAAATGTGGTTAATCTTGATTGCCTGAGTAATACTTTAGTGAACTATTATGCAAACAATACTTTTAATAATGATTGACATGAATAAAAAAGTTATAAAATGGTTTGTAAGTTTGGTGTTATTGATGATATTTTGCGGTAACCCTGTTACATTGGCTATTTTTATTATATGGTTTGCCTGGAATTGTATGTCTTTATTTACTAATTAAATAATATTAATATCATGGAAAAGTTAGTTATTAGTTCTAAGTTGGAAAAAGCTCTATTTACAATGAATGAGCTTACAGAAATTATCAGTGATGAATCTATGAGAATTCAAGACCTTTCTTTAAAAAATCAAACAGAGGTATCCAATAAGTTTATGGATCTTATGTCTGAATCAATGACCTTGGTAGGTGAGCTGATAGCTGATGAGATTTTAAGTCAAGTTAAATAAGATGAACGTGGCGGTAAGAAATATGTTTAACAGTGATCCTTCAGTAGTTAGGCGGATAAATCTCAATATTACCAAAGCAAGGAAAGGATTAAAGGAGTTAGGTATTTTAGATCCTGAATGTTTGGACAGCATCTTAAATCATATCCGGGTGCTTTTAGCAGAAGTGGAGAAACATTAAGAAAAGGGGGCGTTATTTAACGTCCCTTTTTTATTATAACTTGTTTTAAATGATATATTTGCATGATCTAATAAAACTGTTATGAAAGTATTGCAATTAATTATTAAGCAACAGTATTTCGATGAGATACTGGCCGGCACTAAGAAGCAAGAGTTCCGGGAGGTAAAGCCTACCACATCAAGTAAATATATTACTTATGTAGATGAAAAAGGCAACCGGTATTTAAAAGATTCAGATATTCCGGATGATGTCGAAGTCGATATTGATGTTATCAAGTATGATGCAATTCAGTTTTTTGTTGGATATCATTCGGATCGAGATAGTGCACTTGTTGAGGTTCTTAACTCTGAATTTGAAATATTTGTAGATGAAAACGATCAAGAAATTACTTACGAATATAAAGGAGAAACATATATTGAAGCTCAGATGGTATATTCTCTAGGACGGGTAATAGAAAAGTCAGTTAAATAAACAAAAAAGTGGTACTTATCACATTGGATAGTACCACTTTTGTTACCTGTTCACTGTAATTTGTTGATTTACAGTGTTGTTTGTGGAGCTGGAGAGATTCGAACTCTCGTCCAAACGAGGAATTAATTTGCTTTCTACATGTTTATCTTCGCTTAAATTGTCGGGGAGGAGCAAGACC
>VSSQ01000943.1_pt1 | contig 13219 bp, 12 predicted proteins | sample 4763081 | NCBI WGS metagenome assembly VSSQ01 (sample SAMN12137344, study PRJNA551015) | bioreactor metagenome | isolation source: SDC9 anaerobic chlorinated ethene degrading culture | place: USA: Knoxville, Tennesee | collected 2015-01-01
TGCAAAACTAACTTCTGTTTAAGTAAAAAAACGGAAGTTAGTTTTTCAATTTACACAAAACTTATATAAGTCCACTTGAATATTGTAAATTATTCCATATAATTAAATATATAACATTAAAGGAGAAGACTATATGGCTAATGAAATACTTATTGTTGAAGATGATAAATCTATAAATGACATATTATTTTACGCATTAAAATCTGAAGGATATAATTCTTACAGTACTTTCACTTTAAAAGAAGCTAAGGAGTATTTAAATATAAATTTACCGCATTTAATTTTACTTGACTTAAATTTACCTGATGGAAGCGGCTTTGATTTATGTAAAGATATAAGTTCTAAATGCTCTATTCCTATAATAATTCTTACAGCTAAAAACGATGTTGTTGATAAGGTATTAGGTCTAGAACTTGGAGCCGATGATTATATAACCAAGCCATTTCATATAAAAGAAGTATTAAGTAGAATAAAAGCTGTTTTCAGAAGAATAGAAAAGTCATCTTCTGAATCTAACACTCTCTTCATTAATATAAATAAAGATATCATGATTAACTTTAAAAATAGAACAGTTTTAAAAAATGATAAGGTTATTCAACTTAAACCTAAGGAATATGAACTTTTAGAGTTTTTTGTCCAAAATAGAAATAAAGTTTTTTCAAGGCAACAACTTATAGATAATGTTTGGGAATTTTCTTATGATGGGGATATAAGGACAGTGGACATTCATATAAGAAGGCTTAGAAGTAAATTGGACACGCCTAATGAAGCATCAATAATTGAAACAGTATTTTCTGTTGGATACATTATGAGGTAAATTATGAAACTAAAATATAAGTTCACTTTAATAATAACTATTACTATGATTTTTCTCGGACTATCTCTTAATATTTCTGTTAGAAAAATTCTAAAAAGTAATATGGAAGATTCAATTACAAATTCACTAAAAGAAGTTATGAAAAGTACAAGAGAATCAATAAAATATACTCTATCTATACGAGATTATATCTTTAAAGATAAGGCTTTAGTTCAAGAAGCTGATTATCTAATAGAATATATTTCATTAAACTATGAAAGTCAAATTCAAATATGCGATGTTAATGGTAATTCAATTGCTACTAATTTATTAGAAAACCCTATTGAATTTTCTAATAACCTAAAGGAAGTAAAGGATGGAAAAACTATAGTTAATATAAAATATAATAATAATTCTCTTACTGGAGTGCTTTCATATCCTTTAATAATAAACAAATCTTATCTAGGAATCATAAATTTAACTAAAGATTACACACCTTTACTTATTGACTATAAAAAAGCTACTAACACTTTGACATTAATTGAAATATTTCTTATTATTTTTATATTTACTATTTCCTATAGGCTTACAAATAAAATAGTTAGACCTATAGAAACACTAACTTCTGCTTCTAAAAAGTTAAGTGAAGGAAATTATGATATAAATATAAATGTAGAAGGAAATGATGAAATATCTATATTATCAAAAGAATTTATTAATATGAAAACAAAAATTCAAGAACAAATATTAGATATAGAAAAGGAAAAAGAAAAGGTTGAAAAATTGGCCTTAAGTAGAAAAATATTTTTTGACACTGTAACTCATGAACTTAAAACTCCACTTACATCTATTATTGGATATTCTGAAATTATGATAGAAAATATAGTTGATGATGAAGAATTTAAAGCTCGAGCTCTTGATAGAATATACTCTGAAAGCCAACGATTAAATAAACTAGTTCTTGAAATAATAAATATTTCAAAGGGGTTATCTTCTATAAATGATGAGTTTATTAATATGGATATCGCACCTTTGATTAAAGCCATTTGTTCAGATATGAGTATTAAAGCTGAAAAATATAATTTTGGAATATATTCTATTATAGAAAGTGGTAGTGTTTCTATAAAGCCAAACAAAATTAAAGAAGTTTTGATAAATCTACTTGATAATGCGATAAAATACTCTATTGAAAATTCCACAATAATTCTTAATTCTTATGTTTGTAATGATTTTTATATTATTGATGTAATAAATGAATCTCTTCCTATTCCAGAATATATATTTGAGCATATATTTGAACCCTTTGTTAAGTCTAATGATTCATCTGATTTATCTAGTACAGGACTAGGATTATATTTATGCAAAGAAATAATAAAAGACCATGATGGCATAATAACCTTAGATAATGGTTATGAAATAATTTCAACCATAAAGCTACCTTTAATAAAAAATCACAATTAATATAAACTTTTAATCTTATACTATATTAATTGCTTCTTTAAACATATATAAAAGCTATTAATATTAATACTTATCTAAAGCCTAAACTTTAAATAAGGGTTATATTAATAGCTTTTTTAATCATTATTTAATTTATTCTACAACTATCTTATTGTAGTTTTTCTTTCCTCTTTTAAGAAGTGCTGAACCATCTTCTAAATCTGACTCTTCCAAAGTTCTTGTAACTTCAGTTACTTTTTCTCCATTTATTGACAAGCCACCTTGTTGGATTAGTCTTCTTCCTTCTGCTTTAGATGGAACTATTTTATTTTCAGCCATTATATCTAATAAGCTTACACCTAATTTTTCTTTACTTATTATTACTGTAGGAACATTGCTCATGTCAACTCCACCAGAGAATAAAGCTTCAGCAGCATTTTTAGCTTTAGTTGCTTCTTCTTCTCCATGAACTAGTTTTGTAACTTCAAAAGCAAGGCGCTTTTTAGCTTCGTTTATAGCTGCTCCTTCAACAGAACATATTTCTCTTACTTCATCCATTGGAACAAATGTTAATAATGATAAGCATTTTTCTACATCTGCATCATCTACATTTCTCCAGTATTGATAAAAATCAAATGGTGAAGTTTTATCTGGATCAAGCCATAAAGCTCCCCCCACTGTTTTTCCCATTTTTTGACCTTGGCTATTTGTTAATAAAGAACAAGTCATTGCCATTGATTGAGCTTGAGCCTTTCTTCTAACTAATTCTACCCCTGCAATCATATTTGACCATTGGTCATCTCCACCTAATTGCATTTTACAGCCATACTTTTGATTTAGTACGTAGAAATCGTATCCTTGCATTAGCATATAATTAAACTCTAAGAAAGAAAGTCCTTTTTCCAATCTTTGTTTAAAACATTCTGCTGTAAGCATTCTATTTACTGAAAAGTGAACTCCAACTTCTCTTAAGAAATCTACATAATTTAAATTTAATAACCAATCTGCATTATTAACTAATATTGCTTTATCATCAGAAAAATCTATAAATCTTTCCATTTGTTTTTTTATTGAATCCACATTATGTTGAATTTGTTCTTTCGTAAGCATTGTTCTCATATCAGTCTTGCCTGATGGATCTCCTACCATTGCTGTTCCACCACCAAGAAGCGCTATTGGTCTATGTCCTGCTTTTTGCATATGTGCCATAAACATTAACGCAATAAAATGTCCAACATGTAAACTATCAGCTGTTGGATCAAATCCTATATAAAAAGTTATTTTCTCCTTTTCTAGCAATTCTCTTGTTTCATCTTCATGAGTGAATTGCTTTATGTATCCACGATCTAATAACTCGTCTAAAACATTAGCCATTCTACGTAACCTCCTATTTATTTTTACTTATTATAGTATATCTTTTTATTTACATATTATCAACTATAAAACCATTGATTTAAATTGCGAAGCAATTTATATAGTTCACAGCGCGCAGTTAACAGTTCACAGTTTTTGGAATAAAGTAACAGGGAACCTGTTACCTAAAAAATAAAACAACTGTGCACTGTGCCTTGTGAACTGTGAACTGAAAAATGCTTCGCAAAATAAAACAAAGGAGTAATTCTTAACAATAGAATTACCCCTACTTACTACTTTTTCGACATTTAATTTTTATTAATTTAGATTTCACGAATTATTGCTAGAATTCCTTTACTTAATATTTGAACCTTAAATTTCAAATAAAACTTACTTATTTAACAACTTAATTCTTATAATCCGGTTTATCTAAGACAATCTTTAACTACTTAAGCTTTTCTATTTAAGCTTTTCTTAACTCTCTAATAACGTATCAGTTATAAATTATCCAGTCCTTTAATCTTTAAATTCTATAATCCACTCCCGATAAATTACTTAATTTTTAATAAAATTTTTAACTAATTCATTTTACCAATTCTCTAAGCCACATATTCTCTTATACAATCTGGTAGATCATCAGTACATTCACAATTTAAATTTATATATAAATTTAAATTGTATCTTTGAGAGAATTCCTTTAATTTTCTAAAGAGATTCGTTGATTCCGATATATTATTAACTATACTAGATAAAGCGTCTATATATATATTTTCTACATCATAATTTTGAGATATAACTCCACAAAGTAAACCATAAAAGCTCTCACAATCTATTACGCCAAGTTCATTAGTATTTATAAACCTTATCTTACCTCTAAGCTGCATCATACGTCTTGCATCGTCATCAATATAAACTGAATCTCCTTTTGCTTTATTTGAATGTTCATTAGCAAGTTCTATTAACCTTTTGGTTTTACCTGCCCCTCTTCTTGCACAAAAGACTTGAATCATTGGAATCCACTCCCCCTAATAGAATTTTTTTATTCTCTTAATATATGTATATTCTATTTAGTTGAAAATATTTACAGAATATTTTAAAAAATAAAAAGATAGTGTGTTCTATTACATCACTATCTTTTTACCTAAAAAAATGAGAACTCATTACTTTGTTTTTTCCTGCATGTTTTGCTTTATAAAGGTATTTATCTGCACAATTAATAACAGCTTCTAGATTTTCTCCGTCATATGGATAAAAACCAACCCCAAAGCTTGCAGTAATATTTCTTCCAAGTTCTTCTTTTGATATAAAGTTTTCTGATACCGCTTCCCTTATATTATCGATTCGCTCGTATACCTCTTGATTACTGTCTGTACAATCTATATATAATATTATTTCTTCTCCACCATATCTTGCTATTATATCCTTTGGATATAGCATATTCCTAATTAAATTTGCGGTTTCTATCAATACTTTATCTCCAAATTGATGTCCTAAAGTATCATTAATCCTTTTAAAATTATCTAAGTCAATCATAACTATTGCATATTTTTCTATTTTACCATTAGTTAATCTTTCCTCTATAATTTCATAAAATGTCTTTCTATTATAAATTCCAATTAAAGCATCACATTGTGCTGCCTTTTCTATCTTTTTATATAAAATAGAGTTTTCTAAAGCAATTGCTATTTGACTTGCTATTGAAGTTAAGAAAATTTCGTGAAATTCAGATAGAAAATTATAGTGGGTATGATCCACTATTATATAACCTATAAAATTTTCTCCAACTTTAATTGGCACACCCATTCGTGAATGAATAGATATACCATTTAACTCGTCTTCTATTATTGGCTCCTTTGAATTTAAAATAAAAGTCTTATGTTTACTTATGTATTTTTTACATTCTTCTGTAAGGCCTATACTTTCTTCTGTGCCATTAGTAGCTTTTATCACAAATTTAAAATCTTCTAGTAAATATATGGTGGATTGAGTAACTCCTATAATTCCTATAATCATATCATTTATCATTGGTATTATATTTTTACTACTTAAATTTGAATTTATATAATTGCTAATTAATATTACATTAGAAAGCATATCAAGGTTTTTTTCATATTGAACATTAGCAGAACTTAATTCCTGTATTTTTTCTTCTGTGATTTTCTGATAGCTTTCGTACTCTGACTTAAGTTGCTGATACTTAACTTTATAATCGTCCATACTCCCTCCCTATTTCATCTAACATAGTATGAATCGAATCCAGACAATCTATAAGTTAATATTACTTTATTTTCCTTTTAATATCAATAGATTTTTACATTCAAAATTGTTTTCAATATAATATTTGTAATATAGTATAACTAAACTATCTATAAACTATCTTTAATTAATCCTGTTCCTTCAACTATTATGTTTACATTTACTTCTAAGTCAGTTTTTGATATAGGATTATATACTGCTGCCCTTGGATAATGTATATCCAAAAGCCTTTCTATTTCAAAAATATCAAGTTCCTTTTCTTTATATTCAGCAAATATATTTTTAATATAACTTTCTACTTCCTTTTCTTTAACCTCTTTTATATATTTTAATAATTCCTTATCAACAATTAACCTTCCTTGTGTTTCTGCAACAGATACTTTCATCTCTAAATTTTTAATTAATTTAATATTCTCTCCATCGTATTGAATTTTACTTTCTGTATTATTATCTAATATATCTAATGTTATAAATCCTTGTTCTGATTGAGGATTAGACATTTCTAGAGTTCCTCTTCTTATATTATTCATAAGTAGATTGTAACTCATTGCATCTTTAGCATCAATTCTTTCTACTAATATGTTATCTTTTATTATTGCTCCTCCGCCAATTTCAATTTTTTTATCTAAAGCGTCTTCTCTTATTTCAATAACTCCCACTATATATGTATCACTAGCTGTTACTGAATTATTTAGGTAATCATTCATATTAGCTCTCATTGCCCTTGGATTTCTTTTATTTTTATGTACTAATTCTTCCAAATATAGTCCTAAATACTCTTCATCACTTGAAGTTATTTTTAGTAAGTCCTTAACTTCTCCAAAATAAACAAACATATCTGGTTTGATTTGGAATTCTTGACTATTATTTATTAAGTCTATGTATCTTTTTATACCATCTCTTGCAGCATTTTCTGTAAAAATATAAGCTCTATTTTGAGAGTAATTCAATTCAAAACTAGATGCTAAATTTACATCTCTTAGTGCTTCTAACGCTGTTTTACCTATACCCTTATATATTATTCTCTTTCCTTTATCTGAACTTTCATTAGTACTTCTGTAAGGTTTCACACAATCTACATAAACTATTGCTCTTCCAAAATCATCTGTATCAAAAATAACACTTGTAGCAAAACTTACTTTATTTATATCTCTATAATTAAAGCACCCTACTAAGAATAAGGGGATAAAAAATACTGTTATAATTTTACTTAACTTCTTGAACTTCATTTTTCATCCCCCTTTTTTATGAAATCTTTTGAAATTTTTTCTAAGTTTCCTCTGAGTACAACATCTTTAAATCTATATTCATTAATACTTCCAATTGGGAATAAAAATTGATACCCTACTGAATCTAGCTCTGCTAATTGAATTAATAATAATAAAGCTCCACATAAAAACCCAGGTATTCCAAAGGCTGCCGAAAACGCAACTAATACTAGTGCCCAGAATGATAATGCTCCATATAGCTTTGGAATTAAAAAATATGATAGGGTACTTAATGCAACTACTATTATAGTTATTCTTGATGCTATACCAGCTCCTACAGCAGCTTCTCCTAGAATTAAACCTGAAACTATACTCATTGCTCCACCTATTGGTTGTGGAAGTCTTAGCCCTGCTTCTTTTATAAATTGAAATGCAAGCATCATTAATATAACTTCAACAAATGTTGGAAAGGGAACTCCTGCCCTAGATACCGCAAGCCTAAACATAAATAATGATGGTATAGTAGAAAAATGATAAGTTATTATTGCTACATAAATTCCTGGTACCATTGTTGCAACAAAAAACGCACACCATCTTAATATCCTATTAAAATTTGTATGATATTTATTCAAATAATAATCATCTGGCATTTGAAAGTTTTCTAAAAAAAAGTATGGTACGGTAATTACAAAGGAAGTTCCATCAACAATTATAGCAACTCTTCCTTCTAGTAGTTTTGCACCAATCTCATCTGGTTTTTCAGTATATCCTACTGTATCAAAAAGACTTTTTTGACTCTTAAGCTCATCTTCTATATAGTTGGTATCAAATATAAATCTTAAATCCAAATTTTTCACTTTTTCTTTTATATCATTAACTAATTCCTTCGGTGCAACACCATCTAAATAACATACAGCTACTGCAGTATTTGATTCTTCACCTACTACTATTGCTTCAAATTTTAGATTCGGATTCTTCACTCTTTTTCTTATTAACGCAACATTATGTACTATTAATTCATTAAATCCTTCTCTTGGTCCTTTTAAAACTGATTCTGTTTCAGGAATTCCAACGCCTCTTACTGGAAACCCCTTAGTTTCTACATATATTATCTCTTCAAAATCATCAAATACTATTATTGGATCACCAGATAATATATGCATTATTGCATCATCTCTATCTTTAGCAATATCCGTTGCACCTATATTTAATGCATTTTCTATTACTTCTTTAACAGAAGTTATTTTACCTCCATTTGGATGAAGTTCACCAAAACCTCTCAATGGTAAAACGACGTATTCACTTATCATTTGCATATTACATAGATCATCAATAAATATTACTGTTGCTTTACCTAAAACCGTTTGAACCGGCCTATATTTAACATCAAAAGAGTTTTTCATTTTCTCTTTTATATATTCTAAATTATTCATATACATCACCTGATTGTATTATTTGCTGAAAAATTGTTTAATATTCATTTTTTTGCTAATACTAAAAAGAGTGAAAAAGTGAAAGATTTAAAAAGTGAGCGAATTAAAGTTAAACTCCTTTGGAGTTTTTTATTAATTAAGTCCTTAATTTGGCAAAGCTAAATTATTTCAATAATTTTTCATTCTTTCTCTCTTTCACTTTTCCCATTAACTTTAGAAGGGTGGTAAATATGAATAAAATTTCTAGTAAACATTTTATATTATTTATAATTGGTGTAGTAATCATATCACTAAAAACATATCCATCAATTTTCATAGATATAGGGGGAAGAGATACTTGGCTTGCTTCTTTAATAGCTTCAATAATATTTGTTATTTTCTTAATGTATATAGTCAATATTTGCAATGTTACTAAAACCTTTGATATAAATTATATCTTTGCGCATTCTATGCCAAAAGCACTAAGCTTTATTCTAATGCTTATATTTATAATCACTTTATTTATAAATGCAATTGAAGCTGGAGCTCTAGAAGCTAATATATTACATTCTACATTGTTTCTTGAGACTCCTGTTTGGTATGCCTTAGCATTTTTCCTACTGCCATCACTTTTTATATTTAATAAAAGACTACGTACTATATTAATATTTGTTTTAGTTAGCGTATTTATAATAATAATAAATGGAATTATCTTCTTTGCTCTATCTCAAAGTTATAAAGATATAAATAACTTACTTCCTGTACTTGGTAGTAATATTTCTTATGGCTTTGTTATTTCAACTTTACTTATTTTAGGTGGATTTTCTTCATTTATGATAGCTATTCCATTTTTAAAGTTTATTGATAAAGTTGAGCATATTAGAATACATACACTTTACGCTGGTATTATTTCAGCTGCATTTATTATTATCTCTTTTGTAGGGGTTATAACTGCCTTTGGCCCACTAAGAGCTGCTAATATATTTTATCCTGAATTTATACTTGGGCAAAGGATAGAATTTGGTGGATTCATAGAATTTGGTGAACTATTTTTCTTGATTCAGACTGTAATCGGATTTTTTATTAAATATGTATTATCAACCTATAGCATTTTATTAATTTGTGAAAAATATATTAAAAATAAGCGCATTTTTATTGGAATATATACATTTTTAATATTTGTTTTTTCTAATTTCTTAGGAATGAATAATTACTTACTTTATGATGCTTTGAAGTATTTGCAAATACTTAATTTATTCAGCTTTGTTTTATTACCAAGTATAGTATTTTCATTATATTACCTGAGGCATAGACCCAAAAAAAGCTTAATGAAAAAATCTAAATAATTAGAAATTTCAAAATAATCTGATTTTTTATTGTATGCTCTTGAAATAATATTATTTTGTGGTATAATTATTTTGAAAATTTAAATGATTAGGAAAAATTTCGATATATTCTCTCCCCTTAAAGTTCATTATTCACCTTAAGGAAGAAATTATCAAGTTTGTCCTTATGAATTTTAAGGAGGATTTCAAAATGGAAGATAAAAAAATTATTTGTAAAGATTGTGGAAAGGAATTTGTTTTTACAGTTGGAGAACAAGAATTCTACAAGGAAAAGGGATTTGATAATGAGCCAGTAAGATGCCCTGATTGTAGAAGAGCTAGAAAAGCACAAAATAACAGAAGATAGTTTCTGTTTTAAAAGACTAATCATTAATTTGATTGGTCTTTATTTCATTTTTATCAAATTCTAAGAAATCCTATATTTTATAAGTATTTTTTCTTTAAATCTACACAAACTATTATCTGCAACTAATATTTTTCGAAGGAGGATTTTTTTAATGAAATTAATAAAGATGTTTTTTACAATATCTGTTTTATTAGGATTATTTGCTTTAATATTTAAATATTCAATTTGGTCAATAAATATAATATTGCTTGCGGCTATTTTATTATTAGTAGTAGATATTTTTTATGCTAAGGCTTAAATTTATTATCTATGTACTTTGAAAGAATATCTTATAAGATAACTTTATTTTATGATAACTTTGAGATTAATAAAAATATTTTAAATTATATATTTTTTATAGTTCAATTATTGTTAGTTTAATATTGCTCCCTCTCATAAATTATTAAGCTTAATATCCCATACTTTTATTTAGAATACTTATTTATACATAAATTTAAATTCATACTTTTCCTCTTATTTCACTTCATGTTCTTCGTGCTTCTTAATTTTGATCCATTGACTAATGTTAAATTGAAATAATCAAATCTAAACTTATATATTAATCCTGTATAAGCCAAATTTAATCATATATTTCATATACTCCTCATAAATACCAATCTATAGTCTTATTCCTTGTTGACATGGTAAATTTCCAAATTTATAATTAATTGTATAACTATAAGTCTTATATGTTAGTATGCACAAATGAAAGGAGTGCTTTAATTGGAAAGTAATACAGATAAAAAGAAGGTTATTTTTAGTGGAATTCAGCCTTCTGGTCAATTAACTTTAGGAAATTATTTAGGAGCTATAAAAAATTGGGTGGCTCTTCAAGATGAATTTGATTGTTATTTTTGCGTAGTAGATTTACATGCAATAACTGTTAAACAAGAGCCAAAGGATTTAAGACAAAGAACTCTTGAAGTTCTTGCAATATATATAGCTGCGGGGATAGTTCCTGAAAAGAATACTTTATTTATTCAATCACATGTTCCTGCTCACAGCGAATGTGCATGGCTTTTAACATGTAATTCTTATATGGGAGAACTTAGTAGAATGACTCAGTATAAAGATAAATCTCAGAGATATGGGGATTCAATAGGTGCTGGACTATTCACTTATCCTGTATTAATGGCTGCTGATATTCTTTTATATAATACAGATTTAGTACCTGTGGGTCAAGATCAAAAGCAGCATTTAGAAATAGCTAGAGATATTGCTAACAGATTTAATAATACTTATAGTCCAACATTTAAAATTCCAGATCCATATATTCCAAAGGTTGGTGCTAAGGTTATGAGTCTTCAGGATCCGACTAAAAAGATGTCTAAGTCAGACGACAATCCAAATGGATACATCTTAATTATGGACCCACCTGAAGTAATAAGAAAGAAGGTTTCTAGAGCTGTTACTGATAGCCTTGGAATTATAAATTACTCTGATGATCAACCAGGTGTTAAGAATTTACTTGATCTTCTAATTGCAATAAATGGTTCAACCCCACAAGACCTCGTAGCCTATTATAAAGATAAAGGCTATGCTGATTTAAAGAAAGATGTAGCTGATGCTATAGTAAATGAGTTAGAACCAATTCAAAATAAAGTTAATGAAATCCTTAAAGATAAAAAAGCATTAGAAGAAATATATAAATTAGGTGCTGAAAAAGCAAATTATATATCAATGAAAACACTTAGAAAAATGCAAAAAAAGATTGGATTTATTCCTAGGGGATAATATACAAAGAGCTGAATATAACTTTTTAAATTATATTCAGCTCAATTTTCATTTTAGTATAATTATATTATTATTTCTTTATAGATTTATATAAATCTTCAATCTCTATAAATATATTATTTTGATTAAAATTATCTCTAACAAATATGCTTCCTACATTCCCCATATCTTCCCTTAATTTTTTATCTAGTAATAATTTTTCTAGTTCAAACTCTATAGATTTTGAATTTTTCACTTTACATACTAAAGAGCTTTCTCCAATAATTGTAGTTTCTTCAAAAGCTTTTATGTCCGATACTATAACAGGTACTCCACAAGCTTGAGCTTCTAAAACAGATACTCCAAAACTTTCTGATATAGATGGAAATACTGCTATATGTATTTTATTATAAAAATCTGCTACTTTTTCTTGTGTCATGCTTCCTAAAAATTTGACACTTTCCTCAACATTTAATTTATGTACAAGATTTTTCAATGAATTTTTCTGTGTACCTTCACCCACAATCTCAAGTCTAATTCCTTTTTCAGGATATTTCTTTATTATATTAGAAAAAGCTTGTATTAAATACTCAATCCCATATATCTTTTCTAAAGATTTTACTATTCCTATTATTATTTCATCATTTTTTCGTATTTCTCTATTTCTAAATAATTCAACATCTATGCCAAAAGGTGTAATATCAATATCCTTTTTAGTATAAATATTAGCTTCATCTCTCATATATCTAGATGTTGAAAGAATCTTATCAGCCTTCTTTAAATTATACTTTATTATATTTTTTTGAACTAATCCTTCCTTCGGAAATAATAGTATATCGCTTCCCCATAATGATAGTATATACGGATGATAATTGCACAAAGCTCCAAGTAATCCATAACTTGATGCATAATGAGCATGAAGAATATCCGGTTTTACTTGATTTACTATATCTTTTATTCTATTTATTCTTTTTAGATAAGATAATTTATAAAAGCTACTATCCTTCTTTGAAAGATTACTATTTAAGTCTAATGAATGTACATTTACGCCTGAGAGTGTCCCATTATTAAGTGTTATTACATGTACTTCATGACCTTTTGAAATAAAATATCTACACCATTTATGAGTATGATAACTATTAATATCTGATAAATAACATATTTTCATAGATTTTACCTTCCTAAAAGCAGTCCTGTTCTAATATAATAATTTATATGAACCATTCTAGCTATATATAAATTTAATAACATTACTTTTTATAAACTTTTTATATATTATAATATAGATTTTCTATACTCTATTTTAATTT
>VSSQ01000945.1_pt1 | contig 13183 bp, 10 predicted proteins | sample 4763081 | NCBI WGS metagenome assembly VSSQ01 (sample SAMN12137344, study PRJNA551015) | bioreactor metagenome | isolation source: SDC9 anaerobic chlorinated ethene degrading culture | place: USA: Knoxville, Tennesee | collected 2015-01-01
AATGATGTTCGCAGCCGCATCGACCGCAACGATTTTGAGTCGCTGGAACATTTTTTCACTGAAAAAGCATTGGGCGTAGAAAAACACGGAGCTGACTGTCTGCTGCTCTGCGCCAACACACCGCATATGTTTGCCGATGCAATATCGCAGCAACTCAGCATTCCGCTGATTCATATCGCCGATGCGACCGGACAGAGGATTCAACAGAAAGGTATTGGTAAAGTTGCACTGTTAGGTACCCGCCCGACAATGGAAATGCCGTTTTATTCGCTACGGCTGAAAGAAAAATTCGGAATTGAGGTCATCACTCCCCCGCCCGCTGTGCGCGACTACGTGCATGACACCATTTACAATGAATTTACCCGCGGCATTTTTACAGCCGAAGCAAAAATACGATATCTTGAAATCATGCAGGAACTTTCCCGGCAGGGAGCTGAAGGGATCATCATGGGCTGCACCGAAATCCCGCTGCTGATCAGTCAATCCGATACAAACATACTTTTGTTCGACACTTTGCAGATCCATGCGGAAGCTGCGGTGGAATTTGCATTGAATAGATTTTCTGTTGGATGAAGTTCTAGAATGAACTAATTGCCCTGTCTGATATGCAGCGCTGATATTCCACCATTCGGACAGAACATGGAATCGTCAGGGATGCTGCAAAAACAACGGTTCCATGTCCGCCTGCAGTATGTTGACGTTTACGAATTTTGGCGGACGATGGAATGTTGTTTTTGAGGCTAGGCCCAATAAAGCACCGGACGACCTTCCATGGTCCGGCTGTAGAGGATCCCTCAAAGGGTTTGTAACCCTTAGAGGGATTTCAAGCCAGCCGGAACTATGGAATGTTGGGATTTAAGTTGATTCAAGCTTTAACAATTAATCAGACTAAGCCTGATGAATGAACGGAAATATCATCGGCACTTTCTTCTTGTACTCAGTGTATTCTTCTCCGAAATCGCGTTGAAGACGCTTTTCTTCAGATAGTTTCAGAAACACCATCATCATCACAAGAAACAATATCACGCAGATCACGTCAATAATTGAATTGAGAAAAAGCGATATACCCAGATACATCATAAACGCGCCGAAAACCATGGGATTGCGCGTGAAACGATAGGGTCCGGTTGTTACCAGTTTCTTTGAACGCGGACTGAGTGCCACGCCGAAAGCCTCGACCGGTCCGCCTTTTCCGACTTTGTTCAGAAAGATGTTGGACCATGCTCCGAATACGGCTCCTACAATGAAAATCAACAAGGAAAGTAGAATTCTAATCAGGTCGGATTTGAAAACAATAACATCCTGAAACAGCCATCCGGTCTGCGACAGCTGATACAATCCGAATGGAATCAACAGGATGAATACGACGAATCCGAATGTGTAACCGGCAATATGTCTGATCAGGTCTTTCATTGCAATCAGATACGGTAGTTTTCCCTATCAAATATAATCAATTTTCGGGGGATTTGAAAATGGTGTTGGGCGTAGTCTGAATAAATACTTTAATGGGATTAGTCTGGAGACTAATCCCAACATTATCAATTAAACAGACTACGCCCAACAAAGCATTGGACGACCTTCCATAGTCCGGCTGTAGAGAATCCCTCGAAGGGTTTGTAACCTTAGAGGGATTTCAAACCAGCCGAACTATGGAATGTTGGGATTTAATCACCTTCAGAGCCTCACAGAAGTGACTTATATCATATGCTCTACGGTACTTTGCATTTGTGAAAGCCGTACCTTTATAAAAAATAAAAGCCGTGGCAACACCTGTTAAAAAAACTTTTCCCGTTACAGGACTCAGCTGTGCTTCATGCGCTTTGAATGTGGAAAACCGGCTGCAGACTCAGAAAGGAATAGTATCTGCAAACGTCAATTATGCCGATTCAACGGCACTGGTCGAATACAATCCTTCCGAAACCGTTTTATCGGAGTTGAAAACTGCTATTCAGTCAATCGGATATGATATTCTGCTCGAAGATGACAGCGCCGATGCGCAGGAAAAAATACAGCGAAAACTAAGCAAAAGACTTAAAACAAATACAATCTGGGCGTCAATACTGGCTTTGCCGGTTGTGGTCATTTCCATGTTCTTTCCTGATATTCCCCATGCAGGCTGGATCATGATGGCATTCGCCACTCCGGTGGTGGGCTGGTTTGGACGCGGTTTTTTCATCAATGCCGTTAAACTGGCACGGCACGGCACAGCAAATATGGATACGCTGGTTGCATTAAGCACAGGCGTGGCCTACGTTTTCAGCTTATTCAACATCATTTATCCGCACGCACTTCAGACTCAGGGCCAGCATCCGCCGATATATTTTGAAGCTTCCGCGGTTGTAATTGCTTTTATTCTGCTCGGACGAATGCTCGAGGAAAGAGCAAAATCGAGCACTTCATCGGCGATTAAAAAACTGATGGGGCTGCAGCCCAAAACCGTGAACATCGTTGATGAAAACGGCAATGCAAAAGAAATTCCGATCGCCATGGTGAAAGCCGGCGACCGTGTTCTGGTGAAACCGGGCGACAAAATTGCTGTTGACGGCGAAGTGGTTTCGGGATCGTCGTTTGTTGATGAAAGCAGCATCACAGGCGAACCGCTGCCGGCCGAAAAAATGCAGGGCGATCATGTTTATTCCGGCACTATCAACCAGAAAGGCAGCTTTGTTTTTGTTGCACAAAAAGTCGGGGCGGAAACCATGTTGTCGCAGATCATCAAAATGGTTCAGCAGGCTCAGGGAAGCAAACCTCCGGTTCAGAAGCAGGTGGATAAAATTGCCGGAATATTTGTACCGGTTGTGATGTCTGTTTCCGTGATAAGTTTCATTGTCTGGATGCTGGTTGGTGGCGACAATTCGCTCACCCACGCTTTGCTGACCATGGTTTCGGTTCTTGTGATCGCCTGCCCCTGCGCACTGGGGCTGGCCACACCGACAGCCATCATGGTGGGTATGGGCAAAGGAGCCGAAAACGGAATTCTGATAAAAGATGCTCAAAGCCTTGAAACAGCGCACAAAGTGAATGTGGTTGTCTTTGACAAAACCGGCACCATCACGGAAGGAAAACCGGCGGTGACCGATTTCGTCTGGACGGGACCTGTGGCCGAAAAGCTTAAACTGAGCAATGTGCTTTTTGCCATCGAATCCTTGTCGGGACACCCGCTGGCCGAAGCTGTCACTGGATTTCTGAAAGATAAAAGTTCGTCCGGATTGTCGATGGAAAACTTTGAAAACCATCCAGGGAAAGGCGTTGTTGCCAATTATCAGAACGAGAAATACCTGGCCGGCAACGAAAAGCTGATGGATGATTACAATGTCAATACGGAACAAGTCAGAGGCCGGATTGAAACATGGCAGAACGAAGCCAAATCAGTGATTTGTTTTGCGCGCAACACCGAGCTGCTGGCCATTATCGGCATTGCCGACAAAATCAAGGAGACGTCGGCCGGCGCTATTCAGGACCTGAAGAAAAACGGCATTGAGGTAATTTTGCTTACCGGGGATAATGCGCACACAGCCGGAGCTGTAGCCGGTATTGTCGGCATCGGAAATTTCAAAGCCGATATGTTTCCGGCTGATAAAGCCGCTTTCATTGAGGAGTTGCAGAAACAGGGAAAAATCGTGGCCATGGCCGGTGACGGCATCAACGATTCGCAGGCGCTGGCTCAGGCCGATGTGAGCATTGCCATGGGCAAGGGCTCGGATATCGCCATGGATGTTGCAAACATGACCATTATTTCGTCCGATCTGAAACTGGTAGCCAAAGCCATGAAGTTGTCGAAACAGACTGTGAGCACCATCAATCAGAATCTTTTCTGGGCCTTTGTTTACAATGTGATCGGAATTCCTGTGGCTGCCGGTGTGCTCTACCCGATCTGGGGGTTCATGCTCAACCCGATGATTGCGGGGGCTGCGATGGCATTGAGTTCTGTTTCGGTGGTGAGCAACAGTCTGCGTCTGAAAACGCGCCGGATGCTGTGATCGGGATGATTATCCGAATTTTGAAGAAAATGAATATGGGTCAGATGGATATAGAATGTCGAAGCTTTTTTTCTGTTGCACAAAGGACGCAAAGAAGAGCACGAAGAACTCAACGTGAATGATTGTGGAAAAGCCGCTATTCATAACAGCCGTATGAATTGCGCAGGTAAGCCTGCTCATTCACACCGCAGTTATGAATCAACCCAACTTCGTTGCGTTGATTCCGGCGGCTTTCCCGCGAATGTAGTTCAAAGAGGATCCGATGCACAAATGATTTCTGCTGAATTTCAGGGTTCAGAAAAGATGCTTTATCGATTCGATTCAAACAATGTACACCTGCAGTAACTCTCCAAAAAATTACTTTTGCCAAACAAAAAAGATTATAAAATGATTCAAAACAGTCCGGCAGAGACAAAGCTTTTCAGGCAGGCATTTGCGCTGAGCTTGTTCACGATATTCTACAACATTGCCGAAGGTATTGTTGCCATGTATTTCGGCTATCAGGACGAAGCGCTGGCGCTGTTTGGTTTTGGGGTGGACAGTTTTATTGAGGTGCTGTCGGGAGCAGGCATTGCCATTATGGTTCTCCGCATACGTAAAAATCCTTCCAGTTCAAGGAGTGATTTTGAAAAAACAGCCCTGAAGATCACCGGTGTTTCGTTTTATATTCTGTCGGCGGGCCTGCTGGCCGGGATTGTGCTGAATCTGCTTGCGGAACGAAAGCCTGAAACAACGTTGTGGGGTGTGATCATTTCACTGATTTCGATTGTTGTCATGCTGTGGCTGGTGTTCGCCAAAAAACGCATTGGCCGGAAGCTGCATTCCGACCCGATCATTGCCGATGCCAACTGTACGAAGGTCTGCATTTACATGTCGTTGGTGTTGCTCGCCTCCAGCCTGATATATGAGCTCACGGGTTTTGTTTATGCCGATGCCATCGGAGCCGCAGGATTGGTCTGGTTTTCCTTCAGCGAAGGCCGGGAGGCTTTTGAAAAAGCGAAGGGAAAAGAATGCTGTTGCGGCGGGAAATGTTCCAAAGACTCCTGAGTCCTGTCCGAAACCCGGGTCCACGAATCACACGAATTGCACGAACACTCTCTCCTGGATTTAAGCGAAGTTACACGAAGGAATCAGTCTTCAATTGAGTATATAGTTCCCCTGACGGTACCGTTAGGGGATCTCATCAAAAGCCTTCGCGGCAACTTTCTTTTCTGTCCGCAGATTTCCCAGATTCGCACAGATACTATATTGCAAGTCTCCTTGAAAATTAAAGCTGATCTGCACAGATTAGAAACAGCCTTCACCTGCTGTGAAAGCTGTTTCAGATGAGTACTTAGTTCCCGGGCAAGTAGGAATTAGCATCATGAATGACAACACCCATGCGCAGTGCCACGTTTTACGTGGACCCGGGATCTCATCAAAAGCCTTCGCGGCAACTTCCTTTTCTGTCCACAGATTTCCCAGATTCGCACAGATACAATATTGCAAGTCTCCTTGAAAATTAAAGCTGATCTGCACAGATTAGAAACAGCCTTCATCCAGCAAATCAGCCCCCCCCTAATCCACCAACCACCTATTCACAATCGAATCGAAATTTTTGCTTTTATCGTCTCCGTATTGAAACAGAATATCGTCGTGAATGGTGCGTTTCCGCAAATGGTTGCAGTTCTCTTTTTCCCATCGGTACCTGGTTTTGAAATCATCGCCCCGATACACATACATGCGTAGTTTGAGGCGTCGCGAATATTCCTTCCAGAACTTTCTGTCTAAAAAACCGGGAACACCAATCATGTTTTCGCATTCCGAAGCGGGGTTGATGAAAATAATGCCATCGTAAAGTTCCTCAAAACTCAGAATCCCGGGATTACCCGGCCACACATCGAAAGTGTCTTTCCCAAAAGGAGAATTGCTGAAACCGAATCCGATCTGCGGATATGAACAGTATTTAAAAGCCGCATCCCATTTGCCATTGGCAACTGGCTGCCAATTTGTTTTATATGGATTGACCATTATAAAACAGACTCTTTCGGCAAGCTTTTCGTTCACATACGCGCCAAACATATCGTTGTAAGTGATGTTTTTCTGAGAAGTCCATTTTCGCAAACTATGCGGATAATTCATGATTACAAACGCTTTGTTTCTGCTCAAATATTGCTTCTCTCCGAAGCTTTTCAGAAAATAAGCGGCCATCGAGCTATCGTATTCTTCTTCAATTTCGTTTGTTTGAGCCCGGCAAATGGCTGTATCGGTTATTTCGCACCAATCGAACGGATGCGACGTCATTTCAATGGAAATCGGATAATCGGGATGTGCTTTATTGAATTTAAAAACTGTTTTCCAGAGGTAAAAGAAATTGTATTTATCCCAAAAAGCTTCATATGAAATATCGCGGTAAACTCCAATCAGTTTCTGCGCAGCCTCGGTTTCAGATAATGATGCGATCAGCAGAATTTTGTTGAGCGTGTCGTTGTAATTCGATGAGCCCACCTCGGTATAAATTGTACTCACCTGTGTATAGAATTTTTCAGTATTGATGAGCTTTTCGATGAAATAATACTGCGTAATATCGCGGTGATCGCGTTCGCCAAGCACCAGGATATCGTGTTTTTCGTATTGCTGCAACAAATACTCAACCGGGCTCTGGTGCTGAGTTTTGATGAAATTTACATACGACTCGATTTCCGGCTTGTATCCTGTAATTTGTTGCTGAGCCAAAACAATCTGGCAAGTCAGGATCAACCATGTAATCGTCACAATTTTTTTCATCATTAAGCTTTTAACAAATTCAATGCAATATATTGATTTTCTTACAACTCAAAAAAAAGGCGCTTTTCGGACAATTATTCAAATGTGCAAAAAAACAAGGTGAAGGTGATCGAAACCAACGTCATGCGCTCTGCCGGCTCTGCCAGCATCACCGCTCCCACCAAATGGGTTGGCGACACCGTCGGCGTGTTCATTATGGCTACCGATTACACATCGGAAAATCCGCAGCCGAACCTGCCCCACCCGCCAAGAAAGGTGATCAACTTCAAAGCAGGCTTCACCACTTCTGACAAGGTGTTGGCGTAATCTAAACTGTTTGTCTGTTTCAGAAAGGCACCTCAGCGAGAGCTGGGGTGTTTTTTTAAATACCTATTGTGGAAGATCGCCATGATTTTTTTCTTTGCAACCGCTTCGTTTTCTAAACTATACCTGTCTCCAAAATAATTGCTGCAATTTTCTAAGACGTTATCAATTTGCCATCCCAGAGTTTTTTTTGTTGATGATGAAAGATACTTCAAATAACCAGTAAATATGACGGGTGTGCCATAAAGAGTGGTTTCCTTCTCACCGGTCATTATTGAATTATTATGGACCCCTGATATGACATTAACACCAAACACTCGATCGAATTCGAAATTATAACCCATCCAAACATTATCAGCTTCATCCGAATTTCCTATTTTTTCAGCTCCCAAGAATTTCCCGGCACCTGCATTACATACTACAATAAGCTTTCGCTTAATCGCTTCAATCCTTTTTTGTGAAATACGTAATTGTTCAGCAATAAATTCAACCCATTGTGTATGTTTACTCAATTTGCCATCAATGACTTTTTGGTTTGTCTCCCTTAGAAATAGCAAATCGATATAGGTGAAATCATCTTTTATCTTTGTATTGGAGCACAAATCTTCATATGGCTGGAAATACTTTTTATAACCAATTAATGCATCTTCAAAACGAAATGAGTCTCTAATTGATTGCGTTTCTTCTTGAAATGAAGGGTTTATACCAACGAAAAGCACAGCCTTTTTTATTAATTCTGAAAACAAATAGCCACGCTTTGCAATTTCTGCTGTTTCAGAAACATTTGAGTAGTTATCAAATATTAAATCAAGCTTGTTTTTAATAACTTGCAATTCCATATTTTTACTTTAATAATACATTGATGCCAATTTGGTTTGTATTAATCTTTACTCCTGGATAATGCGCAGCAATTGTAGCTGTTATAACTTCTTCTCTTTTCGAACCAAGAAATGACCGTGCCTGTACATCGTCCATTTCTAAAGTCAAGTCAATTTGCACGGGTCCATTTAATTGTCCAACGCCTCTAATAATTACTTTTGCCATATTAATTTTTTACCAAAGATAATGTTTTTGTTGCTTTGTAAATAAATTATACATTTGAAAAATAATCCTCCAGAAAATAATGATTAGAGCACAATGCATTCTGGTGTGGGTGCATTGATACGTTTTCCGGGGGTGCGAAGAATAATGAACATATTGGGCCTCAAAAAAAACGCGAAACCAAACTCACAAATGAAAAGAATAATTGATTTAGACGAAAATGAAGCCAGAAAATTCTTTTTAAAAGAAGAAAGCTACGTCAATTTTGATTTACCAGTATATTTCAAATTTCAGGATTTGATAAACGCGGTAGATGAAAATCTTACAGGTAAAAGTCTTTCTTATTTTAGGAAATCCAATCCAAGAAAATTTGACGATATTAATTATCGAATATTGACAAATAAAGATGGAAAGTACTCTTGGAGGCCTTTTCAATTGATAAATCCAGCCATATACGTCTCGCTTGTTCATAAAATTACTGAGAAAGAAAATTGGAAGATAATTACTGATAGATTCGCTGAATTTCAATTGAATGATAAAATTGAATGCCATAGTTTGCCAATGATTTCGGAAAACGAGAAAAAAACTGATAAAGCATCGCAAATTTTAACGTGGTGGCAAATGATAGAGCAAAATTCGATAAATCTTTCTTTGGACTACCGATATATTTTACAAACAGATATTACTGATTGTTACGGTTCGATTTATACACATTCTATACCGTGGTCAATTCATACAAAGGAAATATCGAAAAAAAACAGAAATGGATCATTATTAGGCAATGTAATTGACAATCATTTGCAAGATATGAGTTTCGGTCAAACAAATGGGATTCCGCAAGGTAGTTCTTTAATGGATTTTATTGCAGAGATTGTAATGGGATACGTAGATTTACTTTTATCGAAAAAATTATCCGACAGTAATATTAGTGATTATAAAATTCTTAGATATAGAGATGATTACAGGATTTTTACTAATAATCCTTTCGAGGCTGAACAAATCACTAAAGTCCTATCAGAATTGTTAATGGAGATGGGGCTAAAATTAAATGCTGGGAAAACTGAAGCTTCTGATGATATTATAAAAAGTTCCTTAAAAGCAGATAAACGATATTGGATAGCAAATCAAAGAATTACAGGAAATAAACAAAAGTGGTTAATACAGTTATATTTATTATCAGGAAATTTTCCGAATTCAGGGACTCTTGATACTCAAATGCGTGATTTATTGAAAGTTGTCAAAGAGAGTAAACGAAAAGATGGAAACATTGAAACGCTAGTTAGTATAACAACAGAAATTGCATACAGAAATCCGAGAGTAGTGCCTACTTCTATTGGAATAATAAGCTATTTATTAAGACAAATTGATTCACTTAGTGAGAAAAAGAAAATAATCAGACGTGTATATGATAAATTTCAACAGATCCCAAACTCTGACTTATTAAATATTTGGTTACAGCGTCTCACCGTGAAAATTGACTCAACTTTGACCTATGAAGAGTTGATATGCAAAAAAGTTCTTGACAAGAACGAACAGATTTGGAATGTTGATTGGTTAAATGATACTTTGAAGAATAAAATAAATATGACTCCAATAGTTATTGAGAGTAAGGTGAAAACATTGAAAGCAGTTGTTTCAAATTCAGAACTTAAAAGAATGACACGAAAGAAAACCTATGATTATGATTAGGCAAATGCCCCCTAAACGCGGCATAAATATGGATGGGAGGGCTTTATTTATACATGTCCACGCATCAAGTTCAGTGTTATAATACTGAGTAGTAGCAACAATCAATAACGATATCAAGCAGATATCAGTCTGCGAAAATCAAAAAGCACCTTGGTCTATTACCAGGGTGCTTTCATGTTATGATATCCGTAAGCCTTACTCATCCTTATATTTCGAATAGATTTTCAATGTTTCATCTTTGGGCGCGCGTCTCACGACGCGTGACCCGGCGCTATGTCTTATTTCATTTGAAAGATTAAATTGCTAATTATTCAGATTTTGTTTTCTGCGCACGCGTCAACGTAAAACGCTGCAAGCAGGAGATGCGCACGCAATGAATGTTTTTATAGTGTTGGTCTCGTTACATAACTTTCTGAGATTTTCACATGTCTTGTCTGCGCGCGCTTTTTGTTATTACCTGATATACAGTTTATTACAAAATACACTCGCGGAAATCTCGCAGGACATATCATTTGCATCGGGGCAATTGGTATATTTGTGATACAGCTGCATGAAATTTAGCAACCCATGCTAAAATTAAACTTCATCATGTTAAAAAGAAATAAAACAACTCAAACGGATAAGCTTCAAAAATCAAAAGAAGAGCCATCAATATTCTACCATGAGGACGACTACCGGCAAATTGAAATAGTGCCAAGTGACAACATTGATGACCTGAAGACAGAAGCACAAAAGGTGAACGACTTTGCAAGCAATCATTTTGATGGATCGGGTTTCACAGAAATATATGTGCGGAAAGATAATAACACAGAATTAAAAGAGCGTAAGATTACTCCGCATGACCTTGAACAAAAGCTTGTAATACTTGGGCTTGACAGAATCGCCAATGTCCGGACCGGCTACGGACAAACTCATCAGAAATCAGTTACGGATTGTATTGCTTTTGGAAAAGATTATTCTGCAGTGTATTATGAGTACAGGGACAATGTTGTGCAACACATATGGTTTACTAACCCCGGGAATATAAACAGGGAACAACTTGTACATTGTCTCAATAGCCTTGGAATGCAATGGAAGTTGGTACTTCAGGATTGGAATCACGCCATGACTGTTGATTTGAGTAACAAGCAGACAATAACTGAGTATTTGAACAAATTTGAGAAAAAGGAATAAAAAACATACACAATGGAAGTCTCTAAAAATGATGTTGCAAAACTTATAGAAATAAGGACAAAGAGTACATTCCTCCATCACCTGAGTAATTTCTTTTCCCACGATATGAGATCAAAAGGCGAAATTGGCCGGAATAAAATAAAATTCTGGGAACAAAATATGAATGGGTGGGCATTCTATCCGGTTTTAATTTTTGATTTTAATGAAGACGATCGCCTTATTAAGATTTCGGACAGATTAAATCCATTTGGAAAAACAATAATAGGAATCATTCTGCTTGGATTTCTTTATTTGATATTCCCGAAAAATATTTCGGATTATGACTTTGAGAAAAAATGGCCGATAATTTCATTAATTGCTGTTTTTGTTCTTATCGCTGTTTTTCTGGCACGGGCGGCATACCGATTTGAGAAAAAGAATCAACTTGAAAAAATATTTGAGTTGTTGAATGTGAAAATTGAAAATGAAAAGCCAGAAAAGGAATGGTCATTAAAGAGAATATTAATCAGAGTTATTTTGTATCCGCTATGCATGTTTTTGATCGGGCTGAGCATATTTGTTGCAATTCCTGAAAGGGAATACTTGCTGGCATTGGGCATATTTGGTTTTGTCGGAGTCTATTTGTTTTCGGATATTAAGATGATATTGAAAAGCAAAAAACGGCAATAATTGCTGGGATTTATGTAGATAACAATCTGATTTCAACAATCTACTCGACTATTCCTGGCAATTCTTTCAACTGTCTCACCTGTGGGCGCGCGTTTCGGAAGCAATTAACCTTCAAGCAGTTACAAATCATTTCAAAATATTCTCGCAGGAACAATTCTTTGTGTTCGGGGTTATTGGTATATTTGTGATGAGATGGATTCTTGACTTTATAGCCATTTGGCAAGCGCAATGAAAATATTTAGAAGAAATAAGAACAAAGGCAATCGGTTGCGAATACGCAAAATGGTCAATGCCACGATTCATAAAAGTACTCCTGATGGATGGACTATGAGAACATTTGCGATAGGAGGATTATACAGCGTCGGCTTTTCTAAAAAACACCCGAATCTTCTTTTAGTAGTTTCAAGTCAGGGCCGTGGAATAATTGACTGCTCTGAACTTGAAGTGATTGAAAGAGACAGCGATGTATCAGGGGACTGGATAAATACGATTGAGTTATGGGCAAATGGTATTGGAATTATCTCTGAAGAAAAAATATTGGTTGGGGGAATTCATGGCGGTGGTCTGCCTATTTCAAATGAAAATGGAGATGCAATCGAATATGTTGCAACAGAATGGCCAATAGCGGATTTGATTTTTCAACCTGACTTTAAAAGCATTTATAAAAAAGGGGAAGAAAAATATTGTTTCAATGTATTTCATGATTATGAATTAATCGCATATGGATTTTCATATAACGGCCGCTATTTTGTTATTGCTACAAGTAGCGAAATACATGTGTTTAAAAGAGATAAATAAATACAGTAAACAATTTCTCAACAATTCATTGAAAATCTATTACATGCGCTAACTCTTGGCGCGTTTCGCAAACAATTTAATATTTTCAATACCGATCATTCCCCTAATCCAGTAGGTGCGTGTCTCAACGCAATAAAAAAACCACCTTCCTTTCGGAAAGTGGCCTGGGAAGTGGAGCTGGCGGGGGTCGAACCCGCGTCCAAACAGCGGACAATGGAGCTTTCTACATGCTTAGCTTCTGGTTGATTTTCGTGTGCAAACCGGGGAGAAACGGGCCCTATCCACACCTTATCCTTTTAATTTTTAGCAGACGACCAAAGGCATATCAATCTGCGATTCCGGCATTTGCGGTGCCTCGGTCCGGACGCGGTCGGTCAGCGCTTCCGGGGAGACAAATGGGACCTAAACATTCCGCTTAGGCAGCCATTGCGAACGATGATTCGTTGCCTGTTATTATAGTGTTGCCCGTGGTTTTTACGGAGAATACGGACGTCCTCCGGCATGCTTACTTCACCACCACAACTGCTGTCAAAACCAATACAGCCCCGATGGGAATTTGCTTTGCAAAGATACGAAATAAAATTCAGTCGTCAGGCTAAAGGCGGCAGACGACTATAGGCAACGCATTCAAATGCCTGTAAATAATCCCGATTGATGCACCCAAAGCCAACTTCAAGCATGCAATATCAACCTTTGTGACACTGAGTTGCACTGAGTAGATTTAATCAGGCAAAAGCCGATATCAATTACAGCAAAGTGAATTT